>Ga0105249_10000421_pt1 | contig 40353 bp, 66 predicted proteins | sample KBSS44metaG_FD_81522 | JGI IMG/M metagenome (GOLD analysis project Ga0105249, IMG submission 81522) | Switchgrass rhizosphere microbial communities from Kellogg Biological Station, Michigan, USA - KBS S4-4 metaG | ecosystem: Host-associated > Plants > Roots > Rhizosphere > Soil | place...
AAGCAGCTAATTTTGCAAAAGAAAAATTTGGAATAGACATCACGGGTTTTGATCCTGATACTCAGAAAGCTTTGCTTGTAGAGGCTTTTAAGCAGCAAGGTCAGAAAGGAAGATTAGGCCAAAAGCAAGATTTTTTAAACCAATTATTTGGCGGGGGACAACAACCTAATGAAGATAGGGGTCAAAGTCTTAGAGGAGAATTCCAGCAGGATCAAGGAAAACAATTTGATCCATCTCAATTATCTGATGCTCAAATAGCTCAAGTTAGTGCTATGGATCCCAATGTTGGAAGAGCTTTAATGCATGCTAAAGACGTGGCTTTGAGAGAGAATAGAGCTCAAGAAGAACTTGAATTTAAGAAGATGAAAGAGTCTCCTGAGCATAGGCGTGAAACTCAATTAGAAAGCTCACAAGCGCAAGCTGATGTTAAATATAATCAGACCCTTCAAGAAGCTTCTAAGCAACATGAACTGAAAGAACAGACACTTGATAGACTTGAGGCTTTGAATAAAAAAGGCGTCACAGGAAAGCCCTACGAGAAGCTTTTAGAGAAAATGGGGCTTGTAAACTTAACATCAGAAGGAAGAAGAGAATTCGCTGCCGATGTCAAAAACCTAATTACCGATATTCGTTCTATTCTTGGGGGACAATTCAGTGCCTTCGAATTTCAAACGATCCTTAATGCCTACCCAAGTGCAGATTTTAGCAAGGGAGCTAACGAAGCAATCATAAAAAACCTTAAGGATTTTCAAGACATCAAGAAAAAGGAAGTTGGATTTGCTCAAGATATTAAAAAACAAAACAAAGGTAAAATTCCTTTCGATTTTCAAGCCTTGGTTAATGAGAAAGTTCGTGAATATGCTGCAACAAAGCTTCCTGAGATTAAGATGAATGCTCAAAAGATAATGAACGAAGAATATGGAATTAAGCCAGGATTCACTCTTATGTTTGACCCAAAGGGGGAACCTTTAAATGTTCCAGAATCGGAAATTGATAGATACGAATCATTAGGAGCTACATTACCATGAGCGCTGAATTAGATCCTTTTGCAGCAGTCAGATTTCAACAAATACAACAGCCTGCGCAACAATCACAAGAGACCCTACAACAATCTGATGACCCCTTTGGCGATGTCAGGATTAATGAAGTTGAGGGATTTCCTGGATTAAGAGAAATAGGACGTCATGCTGCAAGAACAGGCTCAAGAATAGCTGAAACAATTGGTGGGATCCCTGGAGATGTTCAGGATATAATTCAAAGTGGAGTTTTTGCAGGCCTAGAAAAGCTAACAGGACACAAAGCATCCCCTGAAGTAAGGGAAGAGGCGAGAATATTCTCTGAAAGAGCTCCAACTTCAAAGGAATTAAAGAAAATATCTGAAGAGGAGACAGGAGGATTTACATCTCCACAAAACGAAACGGAAAAATCTGTCGATGAGTTTATAGAATTGGCTTCTAGTTTGCTTGGACCTATGAAGTTCAGAAAAACTTTAGGGGTAGCTTTAGGAGCTCAGGGAGCAAAAGAAGGAATTAAAACTTTAGGATTAGGAGAAGGTTCTCAAGAAGCAGCAAAATTTGGGACAATGTTCCTTTTGACCGCTTTGAATCCTGGGGGTGCTATGAAATATGCTAAGTCACAATATGACAAAGCTAATTCTCTAGCCAAAGGATCTTCAATAAACTCAAGAAATCTTCATACTAATCTTTCTGAACTTGAAAAAGATCTACTAAAAGGGGTTTCTACTACAGAAAAGAATACCGTTTTGAAACCTATCCGGGAATTATTAGAAAAGTCAAAAAATGGTAAAATTCCAGTTGATGAGTTAACTGAAGCAAAGAGAAGCATCAATGCCATAATGGGGGAGCCTGAAACTCTTAAAGGAGCTAAGAAGCTTCTTAAAGCTGTTGGCAAGGAAGTTGACATGGCGATTAGGCCATATGAAAAGATTAATCCTGCTTTTGAAAAAGCATATCGCCCAGCTAATGAGATATTCGGTGCTGTTATGGAAGGAAACAAGGCTTATAATTTTACAAGAAAATTACTTGGAAATAAAACTATTTTGGGTTCTGTAGTAGGTGAGGCTGTTTTGGGACATCCTGAATATATTCTTCCCACGGCAGCTGCGGCGGGAGGTGCTTTAGCCACTGCAAAGGGAATAGATTTCTTTGTAAGATTAGCAAAAAGCCCTCAACTTCAAAAATATTATACAAAAGCAATGGCAGCAGCAGCGGTAGAAGATGCGGGAGCATTAAGATATTATTCCAATAAGATTGATGATGAATTTAATCATCATAATCCTTATCAAGAAAGTAAGTCACCGCTAAGAAAAAAGTAGATCCTAATATTAATTCAAACATCACTTCTTCTCCTCTTTAGCTGCCAATTCAGAAGGTAAAATATTCTTCATAAGTAGCACTGTTTTTACTACAGCAATTTCTTTTTCGATTTCGCTGATTTTCTTATCAACCTGTCCAAATCTAGTTTGAACATCATTAAATTTTCCGTTCATCCATGTCATTGACAAGCATATTGCTCCAATGACTGAAATGGCATCTGCATGGGCTTTAAACCAAGAGTATTTATCTTCTTTTTTCTCATTTTCCATAATATTTACCCCAATTAATTTTTAAGACTTCTTTTTCCAATCTTTGAACGTCTCTTTCAAGAGAACGAATATCACTTTTTAGTGTGTAAATATATATTCCTATAATAGCAAATATTGTTATTCCTATTTTTGCTATACATAAAGCATTTTCATCACTCATATTTTTCCTTACCAAATCTTGTTGTCTATAAGTTTGTCTTCTAGTTTTATAATCTTCTCTCTAAGATTTTTAATATCTTTATTTGCAAAATAAATTCGTTGCCATGTCAATATAAATGCTATAGCTGTAAATTCTATCATTACTATCAATATATTATGAATCTCACTCATTGTTTTTCCTTATATTCTTTATGAAATTTTTTACCTTTCTCTGTCAATTCATGGAAAACGCAAGTAAATTTGCCTTGGCTCCAAGTTTCTTCATGCTCAACTTCTTTTATATAGCCTTCTGAGAGAAAGTATTTTGAGGTTGGCTCAGGTAACTGTATCCTGGTTTTGCATTTAAAAATTTTATCTAGGAAATTGAATCTTCTATATGGTCTCATATATGACCCCATCTTGCTTTTGTGGCTAATCTAACTATATGGTTAGGAGATAAATTGAAGATTTTAGCAAGTTCTTTAGCGTAAATCCCTTCTGAATAAAGCTTTCTTATCAATAGCACATCACTTTCGGTAAGTTTCGATTGATGATTTTTTTCTCCAGGTTCATAGTTGCTTCCACTTCTTTGTTTTATTTCTCTGTCTCTTGAATTATCACTTGGTGTGCCTAAAAATAAATGGTCAATATTGAAGCATCTCGGTTCATCGCAGTGATGGCAGATAAGCATTCCTTTAGGAATCTCTCCATTTGCTAAAGTCCAAATTAATCTCGAAACTCTCCAAGATTTTTTTACCTTATTTTCTGTGAAAGTTGTCATGCCATACCCATTTTTATCACCTTTAGCATGCCAAATATAACATCCACTATCATCCCAAAAACCCCTATAAAGCAATTGCATCAATTTTTTATAAGGATAATGAATCGGGACAAGAATATTTATTCGCTTTCTGTTCCGCTTTTTCATCTATAATCTCGTGTAAATTATTCAAAGACATTCTTAAAGTTTCAGATTTAGCAATTCGATAAGAGGAGTTTTTTGCCGTACCAGACTTGAAAAAAGACAACTGTCCTGTTTTTATCATTTTTCTAACTGTATTTGGATGAACTTGAATATATTCTGCAAACTCTTTCAAAGTCATTATGTCTTTAGGTGAATCTTTCATGTTATGAATATACTATAATCTGTGATACTTTGTCAAGCAAGAAAGAAATTTTAATTATTTTCTTGACACCTCAAAAAATACTCCTCATATTAAAAATAAAATTAAAAAGGAAGGTTTATATGGGCATGGCAGTTGGCTTGGGCGGGTTGATCAGTGTACCCCCAGCAGCAATTAGAGGTCATGGAGCGCCTCCAGCTTCATTTAAAGCTCAACTTGGTCAGATGTATTTCGATATGGATACTTCACCTCCAACTCTTTACATTTATAACGGTTCAACATGGGATGCAGGCGGAGATACAGAAGCCACAACTACATCTTTCGGAAGCGTTCAATTAGCAACATTAGCAGAACTTCAAGGAGGATCGGCTCCTGCAGGAGCCTACGTTCCAACTGCAAACGATGTAGCTACCGTTATAGCTGGTGTGGTTGTAGGAGCTGTTCCAGCCGCTACAGAAACAATCGCAGGTATTGCAGAAATAGCAACAGCAGCAGAAGCGATAACAGGTACTGATGATGCTAGAATTATAACACCATTAAAATTAGCTGATGTATTGGCAGCAGGGGTTCCTATTACAGCTGGAGCCATAACAGCAACAACAATCCATGCTACAGGATTAATTACAGGCGATGCTAGTGCTACTATTACAACAGGTGCAACAGCTCTTAACTTAGCTTCAGATGCATCAACAGGCGCAGTCAATATTGGTACTGGAGCAGGTGCTAGAACTATTACGATTGGTAACGTCACAGGAGCTACAGCAGTATCAGTAAATACAGGAACAGGGCATTTCACTGTTACAACAACAGGAACCGGAGACATTATCCTAAACTCCGATGACACGATGCTTTTAGACGCAGATGGAGTGCTTGAGCTTAATTCTTCCGCCGGTGCAATTTCGATCGGTAATGATGCAGATGCTCAAGCAATAAATATTGGTACTGGAGCGGCAGCAAGAACGATTACTCTGGGGAATTCCACAGGCGCCACAAGTCTTGTTTTAGATGCTGGAACAGGCGCTTTAAACATCGGAACGAATGCTATTGCTCACACTGTAACAATCGGAAACGGAACTGGAGCATCAGCAGTTGTTATAGAGTCTGGATCAGGAGCTATCAACATAGGGGCAAATGCTGTTGCCCATACTGTTACGATTGGTAACGTCACAGGCGCTACAGCAGTAAATATCAATGCAGGGACTGGCGGCTCAACTTGGACAACTACAAATGCAACTTTAGCATTAGTATCGGGTACAGGTGCAATAAATATTGGTACTGACGCAGCGGCTCATACAATTACACTTGGAAATAGCACAGGAGCAACAGCAATCTCATTAAATGCTGGTACAGGAGCCCTAAACGTTGGTACAAATGCTATAGCGCATACCATTACAATCGGAAACGTTACAGGAGCTACCGCCGTTAACGTTAATACTGGAACAGGTGGTTCAACATGGACTACTACTAACGGGGCATTTGCTCTTGCAACAGGAACTGGAGCTATTAACCTTGGTACAGATGCAGCAGCCCATACAATAACAATTGGTAACGTGACTGGTGCTACTAATATCGTTCATAATAGCGGCTCAGGCGCTAATTTATGGACAACAACAAACGGATCATGGTCTTTAGTAACTGGCACAGGCTCCATAAACATTGGTGCCGATGCTGCTGCAAAGACCATCACCATAGGAAATGCTACTGGCGCCACAGCACTTGTTATGGCTGCGGGTTCGGGGGCTTCGTCTATAACTACAGCCAATGCTACATTTGCTTTAAATACTGGCACAGGCGCTTTAAGCATAAGTTCAGATGCTTCAGCTACAACTGTAAATATAGGAACAGGTGCTGCCGTAGTAAAAACCATAAGCATTGGTGGAACAGGAGCAAACGTTATTTCAATAGGAAACACTCAGACAGCAGGTTCGGTTTCTATTGGCGATGCAATGACAGGGGGCACAATAGCAATTGGTGGATCAGGTGCTCAAACAGGAACAATGACAATTGCTGGTGGTACTGGCGCACAGACAATTAACGTAGCTAACTCCACAGGGGGCAAGACAGTCAATATTGCAACTGGTGCAGGTGCAAACGCTGTTACCATTGGATCTACTAGCACAACCTCAGCAACTACTATCCAAGCGGGATCAGGTGGGGTTAATCTAACTGGTGATGTCAACTTAACCGCGGTAGCTACTAAAATTAGCATGAACGGTGGTGCAGTAACTGACTTTATTGGTAGAGCAACTCTAGTTGCAGGTACTGTCACAGTGGCTAATACTAATATAGCAGCGGGGGATAGAATCTTTGTTACTAGATCTGCCTTAAATGCTTCACCTGCTTTAGGATTCCCTATAACTACAATAAGTGCTGGAGCTTCCTTTACGATTGCATCATATTCAACTACAGGAGCTGCGGCAGTAACAGACGTTTCAACATTCGACTATGTTATTGTGAGACAGACCTAGAAAATATTTGAATTAAGAATCCGTTTCAGGCATGATCTGGAACGGATTAAATTTAAATATAAGGATGATAAATGGAATTCAAAAATAAAGTAGAAGTCAGGTTTCCAGGAATCGAAGAGTGCTCTTTAGTTGCTAATTCAGATTGTCCTATGGGAAAAGTCTACGATTATGCATGTGCTTTGAGATCATTTGCAGTGCAAAGAATGCAAGATGAAGAGGCTAGGTCTAAATCCGAAGCCGCTAAAGAAGAACCTCCAACTGAGTAGGATAAAATGACAGAAGCTAGATTCGATTCGTTAAGGACATTGGGATTTGCCTCCATAACGGCTATTTATCAGCCGTTAGGTACGGCCATCTCTCATAATTGGAGAGAATGGAAGCTCACAAATGCAACTAATGGAAACATGCTGATCTCATTTGATGGGATCAATGACAACATGTTTGTCCCGGCAAATTCTTTTACATTATTTGACATAACAACAAATTCAAATCAAAGCTCTTCTGTTGGGATGATGATGTCAAGAGGAACTCAGTTTTTAATAAAGTATTCCAGTATACCCACTTCAGGCTCGGTGTATTTGGAAGGAATTTACGAAAAAGGACAATAAATGTCACAAGCTGGATCATTAGGAAGTGGTGGGGGTGGTGGAGGATCTGGAATTCAGACCTTGACAGGAGATGTTGGGGGTGCTGTCGGACCTGATGGCTCATCAAATGTTAATGTTGTTGGTGGTGGTTCTATTACTGTCACTGGGACTCCTGGAACAAATACTTTAACAATCTCCTCTTCAAATCCATTTTTCATGTGGTTTGTAATCGCATCTTCACAACCAGCAGTTACACAAACTGGATATTTCACAAATGGAGGATCGCGAGTAGATCTTTCATTGCCTGCGACATCTGTTGTAGGGGATATATTCGCTGTTGCAGATTTGGGTGGAAATAAGTTCCGCATAACTCAAGGAGCAGGCCAGCAAATCCTGATAGGAAATTCCTCCACAACTCTTGGAGCAGCTGGATATGTGGAATCAATTTTTATAGGGGATTCTATATTTCTTGTCTGCTGTTCTAATGATGCTACTTGGATGGCAGTTCCCGCTCCAACAGGAAACCTAACAATAGTATGAGGAAATAATGGCGACGAAAAATGCGATAAATTTACAAGATGTTGGACTTGCCTCATATGATGGAGCCGGAGTATTTTTAGGAAGAACTATAGCTCCTCCCGCAGCTGGAATAACTATATCAAATGGTAATGGTGTCACAGGTAATCCAACTCTTGCTCTTGCAGATGATCTTGCGGCAGTTGAAGGTCTATCAACTACAGGATTAGCAACAAGAACGGCTACGAGCACTTGGACAACTAGAACGCTAACAGCCGGAAGCGGTGTAAGTATTTCTAATGGCGATGGAGTTTCGGGAAATCCCACTATTTCAGCAGGATCATCAACACCTTTGTCATTTCCAACCGACTCGGGAATGGCAACACTCGCAGCAAATGCTCTTACTTTAGCTGGTTCTGGAAGCATTACAACTACAGGTAGTGGAGCGACTGTTACGACTGCATTGACGGGATTGACAAATCACGCCGTTTTAGTAGGGGCAGGAACATCGACTATCACTAAAGTAGGGCCAACGGCTACAGCGGGACAAGTATTGCAAAGCGCAGGAGCAGCAGCAGATCCTGCTTTTAGCACTGCGACGTATCCTAGCACGACCACCGTTTCGCAAATACTCTATTCAAGCTCAACAAACGTTGTCTCGGGTCTTGCGACGGCAAACAGAGCTGTCTTAACTACAGGAGCCACCGGAATACCGGTTTTAACCGCTTTAGCAACTGATGGACAATTAATCATAGGTTCAACGGCGGGAGTTCCCGCAGCAGCTACTTTGACTGCTGGAACTGGTATCACTATCACAAATGGAAGCAATTCAATTAGCATCGCAGCAAGCGGAAGTGTTGTAGCTCAGACATTGACAGGGGATAGCGGGGGGGCATTAAGTCCGACGGCAGGGAATTTTAATATTCTTGGGCTTTCAGGAAGCAAAACAAGTGGATCAGGCTCTACAATAACCATTAAAAGCCCTCCCTTTTCCCAAGTTGGCGGAAGTGGAACAAGTGCTTTAAATACTGGAGAGATTGTTACTGCTACAGCAACAAGGACTATGCCTGCATCTGCTGGATTGGCCGATGGTGATCTTTTCATTTATGTATGTACAACAGCGAACGTTCTTACTCTTCAGGCTGTCGGAACACAGAAATTTAGAATTGGGGCTCAGTTAAGCTCAGCAGCGGGAACATTAGTTTCTACCGCAATAGGAGATAGTATCACGCTTAGATTTGATGCTACTCAAGGATTCTTTATGGCCGTATCAATGATTGGAAACTGGACGTTTACATAATGGTTACGAATAATAGCAAAAATCAGCCCACCGGAGCATCTGGAAAGGTAATGCAGGCGCAAGGAATTGGAACGGCTTGCAATTTATCCACCGCTACTTACCCCTCGACGGCTACAGGAACAGGAAATATTCTAAGGGCCGATGGCACTAATTGGGTAGCCAGCACAGCGACTTACCCTGATACAGCAGGATCGAGCGGTAACGTTTTGACTTCAGATGGTACGAATTGGTCTTCTAGCGCACCAGCGGGAGGAAATGGATTTAACTGGTGGTTTTATGCTCAATCAGGAAACCCCGCAGATTCAACAACATATTATTTATCTCCTGGGAGGGCATTTACTACTTTTACCACAGCTGTTTCAGGGACACGAATATATGTGGCTTCTGCATACACATTAAATACTGTTTATGGAGCTTTTGGAGTAGGAGGCACCCTTGGATCAAATGAAAATTGCACTTTTTTTATTCGTAAAAACAACACATCGAATACCAATATAACCACGACCTTACAACTTACTTCTACATTTGTTTCATTTAATGCCACATCTCTTGGTTTGTCATTAGTTGCTGGAGATTATATAAGTTTTGGTTTTACAGGGCCTGCGTGGGGAACAAATCCTACAACTGTAACAGCATCAATATCCTGGAGTAGCTAATGGTTACAAATAATAATTGCGATGAAAGTACAGCGGCAAGCGGTAAAATCCTCCAAGGGCAAGGAATTGGCACAGCTTCTAACTATAGCACGGCCACATATCCTTCGACAGCAACAGGAACAGGAAAAATTTTGCGTGCCGACGGAACGAACTGGGTAGCCTCAACAGCCACATACCCAGATACTGCGGGAACAAGCGGAAACGTTCTTACCAGTGATGGAACTAACTGGTCATCATCAGCACCGGCAGCTTCTGGCTCTCCATTTGGAACAATGATTACAACTGAATTCAATCCTACCGACGGGTCAACAAATTTCCTGATAAATGGTCAAGGAACAAATCCCACAGCTACAGCAATCAGACAGAGAACTTTTGTAACAAAAGCAATGACCTTAAATAAGGTCTATGGAACAGTTGGAGTTTCTGGCACTCTTGGGTCAAACGAAAATGTAACCTTTTTAATACGTGTCAACGACACAACAAATACAAATATTTTAACTACATTGAAATTTAGTGCAGCAACGAATAATTTCAGCATTACAGGAATTGGGTTGGCTTTGTCAGCAGGGGACTTTTTTTGTTTTGGATTTACCGGGCCTACTTGGGCAACAAATCCAACGGGCGTTTCATTTTCAATAGCATGGAGTAGCTAATGGTTACGAATAATGGTTGCGATGAACCTACGGCAGCTTCAGGAAAAGTTTTGCAAGGCCAAGGAATAGGGACTGCAAATGCTTTTAGTACAGCAACCTATCCCAGTACAGCAACAGGAACAGGAAAAATCCTGCGCGCAGACGGCACTAATTGGGTTGCAAGCACGGCAACTTACCCAGATACTGCAGGCACCTCGGGAAATGTTCTAACAAGTGATGGTACTAACTGGTCTTCAAGTGCTCCTGGAGCGTCTTCTAATACAGGATCATGTCTTTTTACTGCCGCAACTATAGGCGATCCATTAGATTCAACAACTTATTATATGGTGTCTTTACAATCATTTGTTAATACTAGTACTTCATCTAATGTAATGGCTAGAATTTATGTAACTACGGCTTTTACTCTTACAAAAGTTTACGGAGCCATTTCTGTTGATGGTACGTTAGGCTCTGCTCAAAACTGCACGCTTTTTATTAGAAAGAATGACACATCGAATACCAATATAACCACGACTTTGCAGCTTACATCGGCAATAAACACTTTTAATAATACTGCGCTGAGTATTTCATTAGTTGCTGGAGATTTTATTTCAATTGGTTTTACAGGGCCAGCATGGACGACTAACCCGACGAGTGTTTCGTTACAATTAACCTATGCATGAAAAAGAGAGCCCTCAGAATTCGTCTTGGTTTTTTATTTCAGAGAAAAAAGAGGGGCTCTCAAAAAAAAAGGATATCAAATGCCACTAGTTAAAGGCAAGAGCAAAAAAAGTATTTCTAAGAATATAGCTACAGAGATCAGGGCTGGCAAAAAGCCCGCTCAAGCCGCTGCAATTTCTTTCTCTATAGCCAGAAAAGCAGGCGCACGCATCCCAACAGCCGCAAAAGCAAAAAGAAAAGGATAAGGTATGTCACATAAGAAAAAAGCAAATATGAAAAAATCTAAAGTCATGAAACATCTTTCTGAGGACATTAAAGAGTCTAAGGAAATGATCAAAGATGATAAAAAGCTTAGAAAAGATCTTAAGAAAAAGTAAATTCGAGCCGGTTACTAAATGCAACCGGCTCATCCGATTTACGTACGGGTACCGTCTATGCAAACCCTACAACCACAATAGAGAGTGCTTTTACGCATAAGAGATGCGGAAACTCTAGCTTCAAATTAATATATAACTCATTTTCGAATTATTGTCCAACTAGAAATAAATGCACCTTTTTTATGTATTCTTTTGCATCTTGAACTGTCTCAAATTCACCCAAAAGATCGAATGTATCTGAAGCAACTAAAAACTTGTTTTTAGATTCAACATTTCCATTTTCTTGAATTCTTATTGCAGTGAAACTATTTAAGTCCACAAGTTCCTCACGTAAAGTTAGAAACCACTTTTTGTGAGAAATTGGAGTCTGGTAAGTAAACATATCATCCTTTTCATTTAAGAGAGATTCAATAATAAAGTCTTCATTTTGTCTCATTACCGCGGAGTTCAATCTTGAAAGTTCAAGGCCATCCATTTCAGAATCCAAAATACCCTATCATATTTGACATTGCTTTTCCTGTCGAATTGTAGAGATAACCGCATTTCATGCATGTTACTATGCACCGGAAATGACCGTTAGATTTTATGCACGATACTGATTTAAGCAGATAGTTCGAATGGCTGCAACCTTCCCCGAGTTTATAGGCTGCATCATGGGCGACAAGGCTCCAAAAAGGGGATTCGACATGGTTTAGATAGCAGGGGGTGGTTAGTAATCTATTGTGATAGGTCATTTCAATCTCTCAAAGCTAGTTTTATAAAAGTTTTCGTCAGCATCAATGTACAAGGATCCTGTTTTAGATTCATAGATATTATCTCTTGTAAGACTATGAAGTGTAGATTCCCATGTGGTCATTATCTTCATATCTTCTGGATATTCTTTAAGAATTTCAATTAGTTCTTTAACGGTGATAGATTCATCTTTTATCCATTTTTCTTTTTCATATAGATAGTCTGTTTCACTCATTTCTTTTCCTTATGGAATTCCTCAAAACACTTTTTTATATAGCATTCAATATGAGATGACTCATTGTGATTCATAAATGTGAAAGCCCTTATCTCATCGTTATTATTGAAGTTAACTCGCTCAAGATTTATTTCTTCTCCACAAAATACGCAGATTTTATCCATTGGATCCCTCCAACTTCTCAACCCTTTCCTTAAGTCTCTTAATCTCATCCCATAATTGCTCTAAATGCCTGTAAACAGGTCCTTCGACTTTAGTTAATTCGTTAAATTCTCTTGGGAAAAAATTAGGTGTGATATGATATGGGGTTTCAGGTTTCATTGGATCCCTCTAGCTTCTCAACTCTTTTTAGCAGTTCAACCAAAGAAGTGCCAAAAACCTCCATAAAGTCCCTGCAGATCTGAACTTGCATCTCGATATCTTTGTTTTTCCCAAAGATGCACTTTTGCGTAGCGCGATGGGATTCCTTAAGCTTAGCCATATCTTCCTTGAGCTCGGTAATGGCTATGTCTTCAAATAGGTCAAATTGTGGGGCTAATGCCATCATTCATCCTTTGGCGGTTCAGGAGCTTTCATCCAATGGCTAGGCCCCAAATATGGATAAGGATCGCAGGGGCCAATATAAGTGCCTTTAGGCTGGATTCCCATTAATTTCGATTCATCATTGAAGTAAACCAAAACACCTTGGTCTTGCTCTTCTCTTGTAGGAAAACGTTCACTTGTTTTAATCCAATTCCAAGTTATCTTAATCTCTGAAGGGATATCCGAGGTAATAGGAATAGGATACTTATTGTTACATTTTTCATTATTCATCAGTCGACTCCTTCACCTGCCAATAGGTCGTTCCAGGTTTTCTATATTCTTCAAGGTCAATAGTTTTTAAAATAGGAATATTTTTGTAGTCTATAATACCTTTCTTTTCTACTTTTGTCAAGATAATTCCATTACCCGTTGCATTTTCTTCCTGTGATATTTGCACTAAGTAATCTCGTATTTCTTCCTTACGCTTAGCCGAACGTTTTTCCACTTGATCACATGTCTTGTATTCTTCCGTTAGAAGCTTCCAAACGTCAGATTCTATTGATTTTAAAGCCTTTGGATTATTTGGGGGAACACCTCTTAGCATGTGATCGAAATAAAAATCCGTTTCTTTTTTAAGCATGTCTTCGATGAATTCTTCATCTCGTTTTACAATCTCAAAGTACAGCGGCTTAGGTTCATATTCAGGCCTATAGCTACAAAAATAGATTTCTTCTAACTCTGCCACGTACATTTGGTGTTGCATTTGGGCGATATAGTATTTTGGAATTTCACCATGAATTGCTTGCAGGTGAGCTTTCTGCCCACTGCATTTAATCTCAACGGCACATTTACCGTCTATTTCGAAACCATCGAAAGAAGCCATAGCAAACGAGGTTAAATCACTTATCATAACTTTAGGCGACATGAGATATCCTGTTTCTGCTTCGAACGCTCTTAACGCTTCCGGCTCAAGATCAATCCCTCTTTGCATCCATGGGTTTTTAGGTGCTTCTTCAACATACGGCGAAATCTTCTCATTAAAAACGTCTAACGCTGATTTCCAGGGACTAATCCCCAAAATTGGGGCTATGTCTGATCCTCCCAAGTGTTTTTTTCTGATTTCGTGCCATTCCGCGCTCCTCTGCTCGACTTGTATTTCCATCTATTCCGCCTTTGTCATAAAGTTTTGATGTTCTTCACTCTTAGTGGTCAAACTTTTCTTAATTGGAGCGTAGCATTCCAAAGGAAGCTGATAAAAGCTATTGATTCCTTTTCCTTGTAGATAGGCGTTCATCTTTTCTTGGTTCTCTGAAGAACATTTATCCAAAAGATCTTGAAGCTCTTGCGCTTGCTCTTCACTTACGATCATTGGAGTTTTAACTTGCGTATTCTGCGCTTGATCCATTTCTTCAGTCGTGTATAATCCGCTTAGCTCATTAGGGAATGCTTTTCTTAAAGCTAAAGCCTCGGCGCATTTAGCTAACATAACATGAGGCTTAGTATCCCAAAACTGGTTCGGGTAAGTAGGCTTATACTCATCAAAGTGAGCGGAAACAGAAACTTCGTGCCAAGTACCATCTTTGGTTTGTTTTTTAACGTAAGAAGTGGCGCTAAAGACGCGATCGTTCTTGTAAACGAATGTTGACTCCCTTCCAGGTGCATAACGTCCTGTACGCTCAGCAATTAGCCTATAACCATCGATTGACGTTTGTATTGTCATCTGGTCTTTACGCTTGACGGCATAAATCTGCTTCATGAAAGGATCAAGTCCTGTCTTTTTACATACAGCCGCGAATAAATGTAACTCATCATCCGTTATGTTTTTGCAAAGTTGCTTCTTAATTAGCTCATTTTGCTCTGGTGAGAATGCGGTGATCTCATTTTTTTGTTTGATTGCTACGGTCATTTTAAATTTCTCCTGTTTTTTCAATGCAAAGTTTTAAAAATTGTGCAAGATAAGGCTTGCACATTATCCTGATTTCTTTAGGACATTCTATAAGTTTTTTCCCAATCGTTGAAGTTGAGAACTCTACGCCTTGACCTCTCCATAAAAGTCTTTTCCCTTCTGCTACTTGAAGGAGAACGATTTCTTTTGAAACATGACCACTAAGTAATTTATCTAAGGCTCTTATATCCGAAGAAAGGTCATTTAACATTTCAGTATTCCAATTTAAAACGTGTCCATATTGTAAATATACGTCCTGAAGATCTTCATCTTTAAATGTGTTAGTCATTTTTCCCTCTTGATTTATTTTTTTGTTTTTCTTACTATCCAAATCGCATTACGTGTACTAAGTGTTAAGTCTGGAGCCCCCTAGCACAGGGCTAAGGGGTTCTTTTAATAGTGCCATGAAGCAATTGCCTCTTGTTGATCCGCTATTCTTAACTTTCTATGCAGCTCTTCTTCCTCATCACACTCTGTGCCTCTTTCATAAGCCTGGGACATTTCTGCGTAATCTTCTTCGTCTAAATAGAAACTCATTTTAGATACTCCTTGCACCACATGTTAAACTCATTCCTTTTGGCCACTTTTTCTTGATGATCTTTATAGATGCCCTCAAGTTCCTCATCCGTGTATATGATCTCATCATCGATATGGAGATCGTCCATGTAAATCTGCTTGACATAGCTCATGCAGCCCTCGCTATTCTTTCGATCTGGTTTAGTCTACGATCTAGATACGCTCGGGCAATAGCGATCTCACAGTATTGCTTTTTTTGTATTTCTTTTAGCTTAGAAACTTCATCAGCTTTACTGACTAAGCTTTGAAGGCCCTCGATTAGTGTTTTGATGTCATCCATATTTTTCTCCTTGCTCGTTTCGAGCTTTTTTGTTATCGTGTTTATGAATCTAACATAACGAATTTGCAGAATTTATGCAAGCGATTTGTGAAAAAAACAAAATAAATTAGGAAAACACGAGATGAAGCTCGAAAAATACATGAGAGATATGTGCGTTAACAAAAACGAATTTAGCAAAAAACTGGGTGTTTCTTACCCAACGATGACGAATATCGTTCAAGGTAAAGGGGATATACACCTAAGCACGGCTGTCAGAATTGAGGAATTGACTGAAGGTAAAGTTACCTGTAAAGACCTTGTCAACCCATTAGCGGTTAAGAATTTGGAGTTGAAAGCTCAGTTTTTGATGAAGAATGGAGGAGCGTAATGAAAAGTAGTGATGAATTCCCACCTCTCATGACAATAACTCAATTTTGTGAAAGATACTCTTGGCCTACAAAAAGTGCTATCCATTCCTACATTTTCAGAAGAGAAAGTAATGGTTTGAAAGAGGCTTTTTTTCATGTCGGATCAAGGGTTTTAGTTGATCCTAAAAAATTCTTTGAGTTGATTAAAAATCATTCGGCAGTATCCAAACCTAAAAAGGGGTCTAATGGAAGAAAAGGGAAAAAACTAAAAGATTGCAAAAGAAAAAGAGCCCCGGATCTAGGAACCGAGGCTCAGTCTTATCTTTAAAAACAAAATTCAAAGGAGGAAAGGGATGCTTGACTACCTTTCCTCCTTCAAATTATTTGTTGAAAGGATTTTTTGCAAGAAAAGACTTGCAGCGCATTTTGAAAAAAGGTAAAAAGGAGCTTTTCCTTAGGGACTTATGAAACTTATTTACGATAAAGAAATGTTAGAGAAAGCCAAAAGAGAAATCGACATGTGGCGTCGACGTGAAATTGACAACATGCTTTTCGTTGATACACCTGAGGAAGAATGGTTTAGAGAGATTTTATTAAGCAAGCCTGTCGGTCTTTTAGATGTGGACGGGTTTGCAGATTTTATGCTGAAAGGCTACCGCAAGACACATCCGCAGGAAATTACATGAGACTTATAGAAATAGAAAGGGCAGCCTGCGAAGCTGCCCTTTTCTGGAGACCTAAACAAAGATCTGACGAACGATATTCTAGTTCACATATTATGGGTTTCCAGGTTTTTTTCGCAACAACAAAAAAACAAGGAAAATCCTATGCATATTGCTGCCCCAACTTTCACACAAACCCCTAATGATCTTTTCGATCATTGGCTTCCAAAATTATGCGAATCAGAATTAAAGGTTCTGCTTATCATTCTAAGAAAGACCTTTGGATGGCATAAAACACGTGATTATATCAGCATTTCCATGCTTGCAAAGAAGACCGGAATGATGGAAGAAACTGTCATAAAAGCTACTAAATCTCTTCAGAAAAAAGGTCTAATCTTAAAAGAAGTAATTGGGCCAAATGGCAAACAACAGACCTTTTACGAATTGATTGTAGAAGAAGATTCAAATAATTCATACCCCTCGGCTGAACCGAGGGGACCCCTCGGTTCAGACCCGGGGGTTTCAACCGAGGCACAAAACAAATCTTCTTTCTTAAAAGAAAAACAACAACAGAAAAAGGTCGCTAAAGCGCCCGTTGTTGTTTCTTCTTCTATCGAAGAAAAAGACTATTCGGAGTGTGATGCAGCCGCCAGGCAATGGATGAAAAAGCTTGATGAGTCTGGAACTTCTTACACAGAAAAGGCGGTCATTAAACACTTTAGGAATAACGCTTGTAAACCCAATCAAAGCACTTCCAAAGAAGATTTAATTAAAGCTTTCAAAAACGGAAGCCTTTATGAAGGGAAAGGAGGAGAATATGAATGCATCAAAGATGATTTAGGCATAGGATTTTTGCCCGTTGATTATTATGCTCCTCAGCCCTATACCGTCTACTTTAAGTCTAAAACTTTTAAATGCGATTTAGATAAACTCTTAGAAAAACTGCTGATAAAGCCGATCGGCTGAAATTAACAACGTTGTTACAGATTTGGTGCAACTTGAACATGACACAAATATGGAGCAGGAATGCATTGCTACGAGACAAACAATCGATTTAAGGCGATAAAAGCTAAGGCCCTTTGGGAGTCTCATTTCGATAGGGGATTTAACATGCTGGTCAATGACTCGTCGACCTTGATCATGGTCAAAAGCAATAGATCTTGGAGACTCATAGATCTTCAGTCGCACGATTTTTCCGAGCAACTCGAAAGTTGGATCGATGAAATTAAGCAGGCCATAGCATGAAATTCTCTCACGTGGTATATAAAAATTCTTTCCAAAAAAACTTTGGAATTTATTTGCATTTTATTCGATAAAGGAGTAAAATATGACTACACAAACGATTGAAAGAGAACGAGTTAAATATACAGATGAGTTTCTTGAAAGACTGAAAAGCATGGGTATTGAGATCCCGAAATTTTGCTTGTATGTCAGGAAGAATGACGATGACGAGTGATTTTTGGATGGGGACTTGCATCGGAGTTGTGATTGGGTTTTGTATAGCTAGATTAACGGAGCTTATGAGTTGGGATGAATAAGAGCTTGAAAGAACAGTTGGAGTTTTTGTGGTGTGCAACTGGTGAAGTTGAAGAACCTATCGTAAAACCTACAGAAATGAGCCGCAACGCGTCAAACGACATCAACCCGACACAAGATAGGTTAAACTGTGATGAGGGCTTAAATGGAAGATAATGAGCTTTTAGGAAGCGTTCCCGATTACATAAAAAGAGCAATGGATAAATCTGAATTGGAGATCGCTCTTCAGGCTGTAATCGATGCTGGGCTTATTAAAGAATTTGAGGAATTTGTAAATAATGGTGAATTTGGTTACATGGATGAATACTTTTCTGAATTTGGAAAACTTTATCCTGATAAGTTCTACATTGTTCCGGAAGATAAAAGATACTCTAAAACTTTTTTTGTAGAGGGCTCAAAACGCGAAAGAATACCGTTAGATCTAGATCTTCAATGCCAAAATCCTAAGTGTCGGGGCGGTAAGTGGGAATAGACGATCCTTGGCCAGTTGACTTCGACGGAAACCCTTGGTCCATAAGCAAATTTAATAACTATATCCAAAGACTACAGCTTTGCTCATGTGACTTATGTAAAATCGCAGTTATAAAGGCGAAAAAAAAGTTAAAGAATCATCAGGATTCGAATGAATTGGATAAATGTTAGGGTAAAAAAGCCAAGAATTTGGAAATGGGTTTATGTAAAATGCCACTTCCACGAGGAACACTATTACTTGGCATATAGGACGATTTTCGGAAGATGGAAATTTAAATCAGGGTTCACGACAAAAATGGTTCAGCAAAACTTTTGGTGTCCTATACACAGTTATAGCAGAAAACAGCTATAAGTGGATATAACTCGGAATAACTTATGAATGAGCAAATAGAAAAAAAATCATGCATTACTTGGGAGGAATGGGAAGACGGAGAAGTTTTAATTCTTAGACAATATGATGAAGATGGTGAAGAAATTGGAGATATTAGAATGACTCGAAATGTTGCTATTTTTCTTGCCAAAGAATTTTTAAAAAACCTTGAAGATCCAGAAGAAAATGATTAAAATAACGCTTCCAGGCGAGCCTATTTCCAAAGATCGTCCTCGTTTCTCAAAGTTTGGGACTTATGACCCTCAGAAACCACAGAAACATGCTTGTAAGTTCCAAATTTTAGACCAGGTCCATCAATATAAGAATTTGCCTTTTCCTTCTGATATTTCTATTGAAATCCATATGAATTTTTATTTTAGCATCCCAAAAGGGTTAGAAAATCTAAACTCGTGGGGCTTGCTAGATCATGCTAAAAAACCAGATTACGACAACGTTGAGAAATTTATTTTGGATGTTTTGAGCGGAGTAGTCTATGAAGATGATCGACAGGTATACAAAGCTCAAGCTAAAAAAGAATATAGCGAAAACCCCCGAACGGAAATATTTATCATGCCTAAAAATCCCGAATGCTCAGATCAAGTCAAAGAAGTGCTTTCTATGCTTCCAACCGAAACTTTCGTTGATATAGCCACACAGCTTTCGAATATCGTTGAGCTTGATCTGGCTATGTCAAATCCTTATCACATGCAAAAGACAATCCATACCGACTACGAAGAGATAGCCTATCTAATCCTTGAATTCGCAGAAAAACATGCTGATATTCTAAAAAAGATTAACAAGAAATTTCCTGGATTGGCTAAAGTGCTGAAAGACAAGATGGAGAATAAATAAATGCTTTATGTCGTCGTAACATATATCACAGTGATTTTTATCGCTTTCGTTTTCCTTCCAGAACATGTTCCAGCAGGAAAAAGACCTTCAACGAAAATTGAGAAGAAAGAGGTAAAACACCCTTGCGATGACGACGATATTGATAAATTAGTCGACGAGTTACTAAAAGACGTTTAAAAAAGGAAAAAATTATGATTTTATTTATTGTTTGGGGCGCCATCGCAATCGGTGCTGTTGTTGCATCGACCACATCATGCTCGATAAGCTATCAAAACATATCTACTCACGGAACAGCCGAAGACTTAGTCGATGAGACCCAAACATCTAGTCCTGACATTAAAGCAGACGCAACCGCAAACGTTTCAGCAGTACCGAAAGTTCCGCTATTAAAATGAAAATGAAAGAGCTTTTAATTTTACTGAGACAACTTAAAAAAGATAGGTCTCAGTTTGTTTCTCATGGAGAACTTGGAAAAATTGTCGAGATGGTTTTGCTTGCTCTCGATCCTGAAAAGGTAGATGAAGCACAGAGAAAGTTAAACACGGAATGATTATCCACGGCGATTGTCTTGAAGAAATGAGAAAGATGGAAGATAATTCCATTGATTTTATTGTCTGTGACCCTCCCTATGCATTAAATTTTATGGGTAAAGACTGGGATAATGAAATACCTACTATAGAAGTTTGGAAAGAAGCTCTTAGAATCTGTAAGACTGGATCTTGGTTAGCAGCATTTGGGGGGACTAGAACTTTTCATCGTTTAACTTGCTCAATCGAAGATGCTGGCTGGACGATCAGAGATTGTATTTCCTGGATATATGGATCGGGGTTTCCCAAAGGCAAAGGATGTCTAAAGCCTGCTTGGGAACCTATCATTTTGGCAAGAAAAGACGGTCCTAATCCAAGTTTAAATATTGATGAGTGTAGAATTAATTCCGTGCCTAGAACAACCCATAAAGATGGAAATCATAAGGGAAAGGGAAATAATCTTTATGAATTGGGATTAAAAGAAGGATATTTTTCGGAAGGATCAAAAGGTCGATGGCCCGCAAATCTAATCCTAGACGAAGAAAGTGCTATGATGCTCGATCAGATGACGGGGAATCTCGGTATTTCTAAGGGAGGTAAATCAGGAAATGAAAATGCTTATTCTAAAGGTTTTGGATTAGAATGTTATAAAGGTGAAAAACCTGGTTTTGGCGATTCCGGCGGTGCAAGCAGATTTTTTTATTGTGCGAAATCTTCAACTCGAGAAAGAAATGAAGGACTTGATAAACCCTCATCTCATCCAACGGTTAAGCCCCTTTCACTTATGCGGTACATAATCAAACTACTCGCTCCTCCTGGTGACCCTTTAATGCTTGATTGTTTTGCGGGGTCGGGAAGCTCCTGTATAGCCGCTTTACAACTAGGAATAAGATCAATCGGTATTGAAAAAAATGCAGAATACTGCGAAATTGCTAAAAAAAGGTTAGAATATCATGGACAAGCAAATATCAAAAATCGCCAAAGAGAACAAAGATGTTGGCAAGAAACTTTCGACTTTGAAGAAGATGGATAAAAAAAGAGACCCGGCTTGCGATATGGGAAAGAAAATGATGGCAAAGAAAAAAAAGTGAAGTCCTGGGAATTCCAGTGTCCAAAATGCGCCTTTTTTGAGCTCGTTCGAGAATATGAAAAGGCTAGCCCATTTTGTACTAGGATGAGAGATAATGAGCTTGATGATCTCATTGAGAAATATTTAAGAGAAAGATTTCAAGACTATTTTCCTGACTGACTACCATTTTCCATGTTTACCTTTTTTCGGCTTCCATCTTTCTTTTGGGATTTTTTTCGCCTTTGTGGGTCTTCCAGTAAATTTTGGATTTGAGGCGCTTCTCACATCGTTTTCCTCTAGCCATTTTTCAAGATAGTCTTCTCTAAGAAAGACACGATTTCGCTTTCTATAGATTACTTTATAAAGACCATTTTCGCTGGGCTTTCGTAGAGCAAATTGGAATTTGGAAATGTTTAGACCGTATTTTTCTATTGCTTCGGGAACAGTCAGGAATTTCTCAGACATAATGCCCCTTCAGTGTATCGAAAGGGGCTTTTTAGGTCAATTATTTTGGATCATGAGCTTTTCTTTCACAATTAGCACTATAAATTCTTGTAGTGTCATTCCAGTTTTATAAGCTTCGAGTTTTGCTAGATTGTGAAGGTCTTGAGGCATTCGAATTGAACAGAATTTACTTTTCTTGTCCATAAAACCCCTTTTTTGTAAATTATCATGCATTGTGCACAATAATTACCTTTTTATTATGCTTGATTTTTAAATTAAGTAAATATAAATCTTAGGACGTGGATAAACCACGAAGGAAGGTGAGTATGTGTGATGAACATAAAAAAAATTGCTGCTGCTGTATCCAAGGTCCGCAAGGCGTTCCTGGATTACAAGGCGAACAAGGTATTCAGGGTGTCCCAGGCCCTCAGGGAATTCCGGGACAGACAGGCGCTCAAGGACCTCAGGGATTGCAAGGACCTCCAGGAGTATGCTCAGATGAGCAATGCAAAGGAGGTAGCGGATGCGAATCGTTTTGTAACGTTTTCGCTAACCCTCCTCAATTGCTTGCTGCTTTTGGTACTGGTTTGGATGCTGTGCTCTTTCAGGGACAAAATGCTGTTTCTGTAGCAGATTTTGACCTGTCACAAATGGGTGTGGATGGATCGGTTAAGTTTTTAAAATCTGGTACTTATTCTATAAATTGGGGTGCTGAAGCTAAGGTGGAACCTCCAGTTCCTAGCCCAACACCAAGCTTTAGCTTTGGTCTTTGGGTAAACAACATTATTGTTCCAGGATCCACTTTATCAGGATATACTCAAGCTCCGAATGACGATACGCTTCACATTTCCGGTGAGGTCACGATCGTTATTAATGCAGGAGACGTCCTCAAATTGAGAAACGCCTCTGCATTAGTGGTTAATATGAACCCAAACACTATTGGTATACAGTTCCCTGTTACCGTGGCTTCTCTCAATATGCATTGTGTTAAAGGTCCGATGATTCCTTGATTATTCTCCAAGCGTGCCCGTTCGCATCATAAACGGGATTTTTAAGTCATTTTTTTCAAAACTTTGCTTATTTTCATGTTTTAGGTATAGTATACTTATGAATCCTATCCCTCAAAATATCCAAGAACCTGTGGCTATATTTCCTGAAGAGAAAATCCGACTCGTTTGTGACGATCCAGGAATACAAGAGCCGCCTTTCCCTGAGCCTTCTATTCCATATGGTTACGAGGACACAAAAGAGTGGTCTTGGCGCTAACGCTTTGTTTTTAGAATAAGGCTAAGTAGAGAGATCAAAGCTTGCAGATCATATTGATTTACTGGATTAAACTTAGCGTGAGAGGGGAGAGCTTCAATATTGTTAGACATCTCATCTAGCATCTGAATGAGATCTTTTTTTGTGGGTTTTGTTTCATTGTCAAGCGGCTTTACATCTTCTCCTTCTTTTACAACGATCTCATTTCCTTCATCATCTATTCTCAAAAAGTTATTGATATCTTGATAGGAGACGTTGTAGTTGTCTGGGCCGCCCCATATTGAGATTGCTCCGCATGAGCATTCCACATAGTCATCTCTATGAAAACTTTCGATTATAGATTGACAAATTTTACATTTAGCTCGATTTTTCATTTAAACTTATGTTTTGAATATGCTACAAATAGGATTATGACTGAAGAAACAAAAGAAAAAAAGAAAAAAGGCGGCGCTCCAAAGGGACATCCTCCTTATAATGTAAATGGCGAGGGTGGTAGGCCAACTATCTATACAAAAGAAGTCATTGAAAACTATGCGGATGAGTTTGAAAAATGGCTTGAAGATGATGAAAACTTCTGGTTTAAAGACTTTGCAATAAAAAACAAATTCTCTCCTGATCTATTTCATCGTTGGGCTGAACAAAATGAAAGGTTTTCGCGAGTTTTAGAACAAGCTAGACATAAACAAGAATCAAAGTTGTTTAAATGTTCTCTAACTAATACTTATAATGCAAATATGGTGAAGTTTGCTTTAAATGTCCATCATGACTGGATTGAGAAGAAGCAGGTCGTACATTCTAATGATCCTAATTGCCCTGTTCCAGAGTGGATTATGAAACAAGAAGGAACGTCAAAAGACCTTGTGAGCGATGACAAACAATGTTAATCCTCTTGCAGATCCATTTTGGAGAATAAACAATCTCTATTATATAGTAGATAAGCGAGGGAAAAAGACTCTTTTTAAGCTTAATTGGGCGCAAGAAGAGCTTTATCGAAACATGTGGTATTGCAATGTAATACTAAAAGCGAGGCAGCTTGGTATTTCTACATTTGTGTGCTTATTGTTTCTTGATCGTTGTCTTTTTAATCCTGATCAGTCTGCCGGTATTATTGCCCACACGCTCGAAGATGCTCAGCAGATGTTTAGAAGAGTTAAAATCGCTTATGATTCACTTCCTCAACAAATAAAATCTGTAATATCGGCGGACAATGATACGTCACAAATGCTCAAGTTTAGCAATGGTTCTTCTTTACGCGTCGGAACATCCCTTAGATCAAGTACCTTCCAGTTTTTACATGTATCTGAGTTCGGGAAAATCTGTGCGAAATATCCCGACAAAGCACAAGAGATCGTTACGGGCTCTCTCAATACAGTTGAAGCAGGACAATATATCTTTATTGAATCTACTGCGGAAGGTCGATCAGGCTATTTTTACGACATATGCAAGCATGCAGAACAGCAAAAGAAAGAAAAAAAAGAGCTTAGCAAACTGGACTTTCGTTTTAATTTCTTCCCGTGGTGGAAAGAGCCATCTTATCGCATTGGCAATACTTTTCCGATTAACGATGAGATGCAAAAATACTTTGAGCATCTAAAAGGGTTAGGGATAGAACTAGATGAAGAGCAAAAAGCTTGGTATGTCTCCAAAGAAGTTATGCAGAAAGAGGATATGCGGAGGGAATTCCCCTCTACTCCTGAAGAAAGCTGGGAAGTCTCTAATGAAGGACTATATTATGGTAAATACCTTACTATTATTAGAGCTGAGAAAAGGATCGGGTTTATCCCCTACGATGAAGAATTGCCAGTACATACAGCATGGGATTTGGGATATAACGATTCGAATGCAATTTGGTTCTTCCAGATCTACAAAAAAGAAATACGTCTCATCGATTATGAAGAGGGTAGCGGAGAATCTCTCTCCTACTGGCTTGGTGTATTAAGAAATAAAGGGTATGTCTACGACAAACACATAGCTCCACATGATATAATGGTTCACGAATATAGCTCTGGTATGACAAGACAAGCAGCAGCCCGTAAGATGGGATTCAATTTTCTTCCTGCTCAAAAAGTTGATATTATCCCTGGAATAGATGCCGTGCGTGCAATCCTTAATAGATGCTGGTTTGACGAGAAGAAGTGCGAGAAAGGCATTAAAGCTTTAGATGCATATAAGAAGGATTGGGACGATAGAAACGGCTGTTGGAGATCTCAACCACTTCACAATTGGGCTTCACATGGTGCCGATGCATTTAGAACTTTAGCTACAGGTTTACATTATGTCGAGCCTAAATCATACAATACGCAACACAACCCACAACAATATATTCAATCTAGGTTTGGGTGATTGATTAAATCTTCACTTTATTGTAAAGTCTAATTTTGATCACTCGAGAGCGGAGGCCGTCATTTCGTACTATCCCACCCCATGGAACAGTAATTTAGAGCCTAATTCTGGTAATGTAAGAAGCTGGCTTGACAATCTCTACTCGCGTTTTCAGCCCATAGAACAAGCTAGGTGGTCACAAAGTAATATCGACACTTTATTTTATGCCGGAAACCAAACCTTTATCAATAGAAACCTAAGCTTCTCTCCTGGAATAACGTCTCAGCAATACTATTTCAATCTAGTCCAGCAACCGGTTAACATGGTAACTGGCTTTCAGCGTCAGCACAGGAAATCCATCGTTTATCAAGCCTCAGATGGTGCAGATCCTCACACTACAGATCAATACACGCGACTCATAATGAATGTATGTCAAAAAGAGGGGATACATGAGCAATATTCAAAATCTTGTGAATTAGCCGCAGTAGCCGGTATGAATCTTATGCAACCATATCTTGACTTTACTGGTGATGATCCTGCGCAAGGCCAGTTAAAGGTTAAGATATGGGAGTATAATTCTTTTCTTGTTGATCCATTCTTTCGTAATCCTGATATGTCAGATGCTCAATTTGTTTGGTGTCAGGAATACATTACAAAGAGAGTTGCGGAGGAGAGATTTCCTGGTCAATTATCTAACATTAGACCCATGATGGGAACGCCTCAACGCTATGGTAATTTCTACTTCCTTCCTGAAAACTATAACATGTCACGTAACGATTTAATGGTGCTCAGCTATGTGTGGTACAGATGGACCAAGAAAAGACAAAGACTCTATTCCCGTAAACTTAATTTATTCTTTGACTTTGTTAAAGGGAAAGAAAACCTGGAAGCTATCCTTTATAATATACCAGACATGGAAGTCGTAAATGTTGATTCGCCGTGCTGGAAAGTAGCTGTCGTTTTAAATGATCAGCTTATGTTTCAAGGAGATAACCCGCTTTGGGATGGTCCAGAATGTCCTTTTATTCCTAACTATTGGAACTATGACCCTCATATTAATCAGTTTGAGTTAAGGTCTAGGTCTCTAATATTTCCTATGCGTTCTTCTCAATTCCTCATGAATTACAAGATAATCAATAATAATGATATTGCAGCGGCTACAATTAACGCAGGATGGAAGCGTAAGATTGGTGCTGTGGCTAACGAGGACAATCTTAAAAAGGCTGGTCAAGGATGGGATGTGATCATCAACGAAGGTTATGAAATGACTGATGTTGAGAAAATCATTCCTTCTGCTGTACCTGAAAGCGATCTTGCACTTGCTGATCAAATGATGTCATTGATATTTAAAACGTCTGGTATTGATCTTGAGAACTGGTCTGGGCAGAATGAGAAGCAGATATCCTCTCTAACGCTATTAATGAAACAGGCAGCTAATCTATTACCATTTCAAAAGTATTTCGATCAGTGGGATATGGCTTTAAAACTGGTTGGAGAACGTAGTCTTCAAATTCTTATGCAGAATTGGAGCCCTGAAAAAGTAGAGATTATGCTTGGTGAGGAGCCCTCAGAGCATTTTTACAGTAAGATCTTTGCTAAATATAATACTGTGGTTGAAGAGGGATTGCTTACAGCTACACAGAAGAACTTACAAGCTCAGCAAATGCTTGATATCAATACTACATTTGGAAGAGAGGTTATTCCTCCAAGCATGATTATCAAGGATATGAATATTCAAGGTAAAGCTGAAATAATGCAATTCTTGCAGCAACAAGAACAGCAGGCCTCTACAATGCAGCAACAACAGATGGAAGTGCAACATGCGTTTGAGCATGCAAAACTTCAAGAATTGATGACTAAAGCAGCTGCAAATATAGCTAAAGCGCGCGAAGATCATTCAAGAAGTGAATCTAATCTAGGTCTTTATGAAGAAAGATTAAGCATGATAGAACGAAATAGAGCGATGTCGCTAAAAGAAAAACAATCGGCTCTTAATCAACTTCTTGAAAGCATACAGAAATATGGACAAATCGAAACAGAATATGCCGAGAACAAGCTTAAAATAGATGAATTCCATATTGAGGCTGAAGAAGAAGCAGAAAAAAGAGACGTAGAAAGAAGAACTCAAGCAAATAAGTTTTTGATGGAGATCCTCAAAGGAATACCAATGATGGATGAAAATCAAGGAAATATGTTACAACAAAATCAACAACAACAGCCAGAAATGGCGATGAGGTAAATATGGCAGGTAGCGGACAAAGAGCCAGAGGCCAAGAGTCTGGCGGTATGAAAATTGATGACCACTCATTTTGGGGTGGGGGACCATCGGCTGATTCAGTGCTTGCGAAAGGCGCTAAATCAAAGTCAGTTCCTTCATGTGAAGGTGGTGGTAGTCTAATGAAATACGAGGATACTAATGAACGTATCGTTGATACTCAAAACGATAGTATTAAGAAGATCAAGTCACATCAGGGTAGATTGCCTGAATGGCGTAATTAATTTTGAAAGATTGATTGAGAAAGGAGCCGCGGTTAAGAGCCAGCCCGTTAACGAGGCGTTGGAGAAATCCTAAATCAAATATCGTTGCAGGCAGTCTCTTCAATCTTTTTATTTAAAGGATTAACATGAAAAAGCCTTTCAAAGACCCTATTGCGATTAAGTCGCAGCATCCTAAAGACAAGCCTGTTGATGGCAAGCCCTATCCTCTTGGGTGGGATCATAGATGCCCTCAATATGATCAAAGACACAGCATATATACATATGCAGGAACCGATTACGGCGTAGGACATAATCAACCAGTAGGGCATAAAGGAAATCCAAAATCAGCAGAATCAATACTGCCTCATGGTACGAAAGGATTCGATGCAAAAGTCAAGTATTAAGACTAAGATAAAGCAAAGGAATACTCCTCAATCTAAGATTGGTATGGGCGACTATAATGGAACAGCAATCAAGCAGAAGATTGGTCGCCCTATTTCTATTATGACTGAGACTCCTGCGAAGAAGAAAATGGGGAAGCCGCCTAGGGCTTTAGCTTAGGATTAATCCTTGAGCGTTCTTCTTTCGTCTAACTTCTTGTTTATGCTCATTTAAAATCTTTTCAAAGATTAGTATTGATCTCTCTTCCGGAAAATCTTCAGGATGAGGTTTCTCTAATTCATTCCTATTATTATCAAAAAGATCTACTGAATAATTAACCAATTCATTCTCTGTTATTTTCCCTTTCTCATACTGAGGCCAAAGATGTCGCTCCGGAATAATCCAAACCACTTCTATAGAGTCCGTATTGCTTTGTGCTCTAAATAAATAGGAGTTTGTCTGTGCTTTAGGCTTAGAAATCCTTGGCTGCCAAAGTAAACGCTTAGTTACTCCGTCTTCTGCGGTTCGGGTATGAGCGAAAATATAGACATAAGGACATTTCTCTTGTATTGCTAAGCTGAGAGGGTTAAGTTTTAGGCATTCCTCGGCTCCTTTAAAGACATTATCGCTTTGATCTTTTACTAAATGCTCTAAACGATCATGAGTTTCTAATCGATTTAGCTTCATTTCTTGCCTCTAAAGGTAAAATTTAGTTTAATATGGTTAATCCTAACCGCATGCAGCGTTAAGCATATCTACAAGGATAATATGACAACTCCACAAGAAACTCAAGAAGTACAGCAACAAGTAAGCAACAAAGAACTCAATTTTCGAGCCCTGGAACAGAAATACCAGCAACAATTGGCACAAGAGAGGGCAGAACGAGAAAGACTCTCCCAAGAGCTTGAAAAGGCCCATAATATAAGAAGCAATAGAGATGATGAAGAAGATGATAGCGAGCCATATGTTGATCACAAGAAATTACGACGCGAGCAAGCTAAATTTGGGCAACAAATCAAGCAAGAAACTCAATCTGAAATTAATAAAGCGGTGCAACATGCACTAAAAGAAGAACGAAAGCAGACTTGGTTAAAGAGTAATTCAGACTTCTATGATGTCATGCAACACGCAGAGAAATTCGCTCAATCCGATCCTGAATTAGCCGAAACTATTCTTGAAATGCCAGATACTTTCGAAAGACAGAAGCTCGTTTATAAGAACATAAAAGCCCTTGGTCTTCATAAACCACCAGTTCCTCAGCAATCTATCCAAGATAAGATAGACTCAAATAGAAAAGCTCCTTATTATCAACCTACGGGCGTATCTTCTTCTCCCTACAATCATCAATCTGATTTTAGTCCTCAAGGACAGAAAGAAGCCTATGAGAAGATCAAAGCTCTTAAGTCTAGATATGGAATGTAAAATTATTTGCCCTAAATGCAAAAATGAAATGGAAAAATTCGATCATGCAATGATAGGAGTAGATTTAATTTGTTTTGATTGTGAAATAAAATGGAGTGAAAAATTAGGGTTTTTTCACCTAATTGATTGGAGTAAGTTTGAGAAGAAAAAAAATAAAATCTATAAAAAACATGATTGTCCTGACTGTAAAAAAGAAATGTTTGACATAAGATTTGCTAAACTTAGATTTGATGAAGTCTGTTTTGATTGCGATATGAAATGGAATCAGGACATAGGATTTCATAGGTATACTTTATTGGATTTTTGTCCTTGGTTGACATGAATTAACTAAAATAATATCTTGAAGTTTCGCCTCCCTTGCGTTAATGGGATATCGCTTAGCAGCGTTAAAGCCAATTCTTCGTAGAGGAGTTCGAACCCTCAAGATATGAATGAGAACGGATGTAGTACGTTTCGTCCACGGATCACCATATCAATATAAAACCTAATTCAAGGTTTATATGACTATTACAACTACTGGTTCCTTGGGTCCTATGATCCTCCAGTCACTAGCGCCGTCGATGTTATATACCCCGACGCCTGGTATGCCTTATATTATCGTGGCGGATAAAATTTCCATGCCACCAAATGGCGGTACAACATGCCGTTTTATGAGACCTAGAGCACTAACACCCCCAACAGTGCAACTTGGTAATAGTGGTATTGATCCACCAGCACAAGTTCCACAACGGGATATCATAGACGCTCAAATGGCCTTCTTCGGTACTGGATGTATCATCAATGAACAGGTTATTTTACAGGACCAAGAGGGTGTATTAGCTTGGGTCTCTGATAGACTGGCTGTAGCAATGAGACAGGCAGAAGATTTAATTTTAAGAGATTATATCTTATCTGCTGCTTCACAGATTAATGCTGGCGGAGGATCCAATGGCTTCAACCCGACCAATCTAGGTCTAACAGACTTTAGCTTGGTTGCTACAACACTCGATAAACTTTGTGTCGAGTATAAATCTTTGGTAATTGACTTGGAGTGCCTGGCTGCGTAAGCGGAGGTTAACAAGGCGGAAGGCGAAAGCCACCGTGAGAGACTAAATCCAGAGACCCGAAAGGGATGCGATAGTCCGACCCATGAATATATATGAAATCATGGAGACTAGCAGAAATGACTAGTCCGCTTAAATAATAGGTTGGTTGAGTTGACGAGCTTTTTGATAAATTTCTTCTCTTCCAGAGAAATCTTTGGAAAGAACTTTTTCCCTAAGTTTCATCAATTCAGCGCAAATAGGTTTTTTGTGAACCAGAAAAGGAAAAATACCTTGAAGAATAGGATCAAGTTGCAAATTTGCAATTCTCCAAAGCATTTGGTTTCTACAATTAGGAAGATGACTTTTGTCCAAAAAATGGAATTGTCCTCCAAATTTCCTAGAAGCCCAGTAAAAAAATGGAGACTTGGAATTATTACATTGCAATTGAGCACGATAAGTGGGAGTTTTTCCCCTTTTTTGAATTACTTTGTTAATGTCGAGACTACACTCTGCATCAATAAATCCTGCAAGATAAGCAAAATCTTCTTCAGTAGGTTTAAGTGTATTTCTAACCGATTCAATCTCTTCTTTAAGAGAATTTTGAATGAGATAAGTTTCTTCTTTAAGTATTTTCATAGCCTTAACAAGGGATTTCCTAGAATCTTTAAAGTTAAGGGATCTGAAGTTAAGGAAAACATCGCATTCTTTAGATTTCTCGATAAGATAAGGTTTTATTCGTGCAAGAAATTTGTATCCTTCTTTGGTAAACACAAAATGATAGGATGGAACTCTGTTTTTTTGTTTTGTTTTTTTAACTTGAATCGTTCCTTCGAAATGATCGTTGAACCATTCAATGTTATCAAGATGAGTAGAAATAATAGAGAAGGTGTCTTGAAAAAATGGAGAAGTTTTAATTTCTCCAATATAAAAACACCCATCTCCATCGATATAACCTGCTGCGTATGCTAACCATGTTTCATTCATGAAAGAATGATAACATTTATGCATTATTTGAGTCAATAAGTAACAGTAAGACAAATAACGCTTATAAATTTATGAGCGGTATCGAGGGAATGGATCGATTTGGTACAGGCCCTATAAGAAGCGCTTATTTCATGATTAGCTCAACAGAGCTTCAATCTGATTTTGACGCGCTTGTAGGTCAGGGTGTATTAAACAACTGGAATTATCCTTCAAATGCGTCTGCATTACCTCTAGAATGGGGTTCTGTATACAACATTAGGATTTTAACTAGTTCCGAAGCGCCTGTGGCTAGAAATGCTGCTATTGATAGCGACGGTGATGTAGCCGACGTTTATTATAATGCTGTGATGGGCAAACAAGCTGTGACACACATATCTCAAGATGGTTTTTCCATGAACTTGATTTATCGTGGTCCAGAGTTTAGCGGTATGTTACAACAGAATTGTACTCTTGCAGTTAAGTTTGCTCAATCGCAAGCGTTAACACAAGACACCGCGATCCGTAACCTTGTTTGCACTAGAAATAGTGCTTTGGGGGTGTAATATGGCTGAATATTCAAAAATTGCTAGAGGTAGTTTTACCTCAACGGGTCAAGCGCAAATTATTAATTTGCCGTTTCAACCTAGCTATGTTCAATTTACTAACTACACAAACGCTTTTACAGCTGCGGCAGCAAGCCAAGTTGTATCAGCTGAGTGGTATGCTAGTATGGGACAAGGTTTTGCAGTACAGACCGTATATGATGCAACACCTGACCTAGTAACGGATGCTGTTATTACCGGTGGTATTAGCACATTCTCAGCGGGTCAATTGCTTCAGTTTGGTCCTACGATGACTGTAACAGATATAACAAAGGCAGATCCTGCTCAAGTTACTGTAACAGCACACGGACTTAAAAGTGGAGATGTAGTTATTTTGATGGGGTTATTTGAGACTGCTTCAACAGGCATGTCTCAGATAGATGGTATTCCTTTCACGGTAACTGTCATTGATGCAAACAATTTTACTATACCATGGAACACCAACCAGTCTAATTACACTGTAATAAGTGGAGCTGCGACAGGAACTCCTCGTATGAAAAAAGTGTTGTATCCTTACATTTATTTCCCTGGAGTCTCATTTATCACTGATATTGATCTTAACACTCCAACAGGATACACAACTATCAGCACAACAGATGCTCATAATTTTGTGGTTGGACAGGAAGTTGCATTCAGGATTCCTGATCAATGGGGTACAGTGGAATTAAATTCGTTGCCAAATACACTCGTTCCTGGTTCTCCAGTTTATGGGTATGTGGTTTCGGTGACGGATTATAATACTTTTGTGGTCAATATCGACTCAACTGCATTTACGGCATTTAATACCAACCAAACGGTAGCAAGTGTTCCTGGGCTTTCATATCCTCAGGTAGTGGCTGTAGGTGATGTAAATACTGGTGGAGTTCAGATCTCTGCTGGTTCTCAGTTGTATCCTCCTCCTTATTTTGTGCCTATTGGCACAACTAGGATTAATACCATCAACGGACCTGCAATCCAAGGCGCTTTTGTGAATAACACAAGCCAAGGATTTATTATCGGTTCTGGCGCTGGTGTTAATGTGACAGGATCAGTTCTTGTTGGAGCTGAAGGCGATGTCATTCATTGGATGGCAATCTATCCAGATATGGTGTTGCCTTAATTAGAGTTGAATTTAAAACTTTAATTATGCAAATTAGGGGTAGGATTAACATTCTACCCCTTTGGTTTTTATGGCACAGCAGGAAGGCGTTTTAACGTACCCAATACCAGCTTGGCAAAACACTGTTCCTGAACCGGAATTTTATCAGCCATCCCGCTTTGTTATAGATGATATAGATTTAGGTCAGACAACGACTGTAACTACCACTGAAGACCATAATTACGTGATAGGCCAAGAGTGCCGCTTATTGATCCCTGCGCCATTTGGATGCTTTCAACTTAATGAGGTGATAGGAAATGTTTTATCAATTCCTGCATCAGATCAAGTGGAACTATCTATTGATTCCTCACGAAATGTTGACGCATATATTGCTTCTAGCGTTACTTATCCTAGTGTGGCGCAAATTATTGCAGTAGGAGATTACAATAGCGGGCAACAGAACACAAATGGAAGAACAAACCAGTTAACATATATCCCTGGGTCATTTATTAACATATCACCTCAATAGGTAAAACATGGCAGACAAACCAAAATTGAACTCAGCAGGCGACAAAGAACTACAGAAAGCAGAACAACAATTTAAAGCTTTTGATGAGAATGTCCAAACTTTAACAATGGACAGAATGAATCAGGCCCCTAAATTAGAAGTAGAGCCTCAGACTAGGTTATCTCAAAGCGAAATAGCAGATTCTAAAGATGTACACCTTAAGCCTCATAGAAGCATCTCAAGTAGAGAAAAGTTCAACGAAGATTATAGGAGCGAATATAACTTTGCAAAAGAGTATGTGTACTTTATTGCAGAAAACAAAGAAATCATTGGCGAAGACATTGATATCTGGACAAAACCTTTTGCGGGATTGCCTGCGGAGTGGTGGAAGGTGCCGGTAAATAAGCCTGTATGGGGTCCAAGATACCTTGCAGAAAGAATTAAAGGGTGTAAGTATCATAGATTGACCATGCAAGAAAGTGTTACTCAGGTAAGTAGAGAAGGACAGTTCTTTGGTCAAATGGTAGCGGATACAACAATTCAAAGGCTAGACGCAATGCCAGCCACTAAAACTAAATCTATTTTCATGGGAGCACACGCATTCTAAATGAATTTCGTCAGTAATGTCTTAACATACATGAGAAGATATCTTAAAACGCCTTCAAACCAGTCTATAACAGATGATCTACTTATTGATTATCTGAATAGGTTCCTTCTTTTTGATGTTGACGCTAGAATGCAACTTTTCGATTTTAAGAAGACATATACTTTTGAAACACAACCTGGTGTTGATCGCTACAATATGCCTCTTTATGATCCTCAGATTGAGAATGCGTCAACAAACCCATCTACAATTGGCTTATATCCCGTTTATCAAGGGTTTTTGGATAATGTTTATGTAAATGGGTATAGGGTTCAATTTACTACATTACGTGATCAATTTAATACTATATGGCCTCCTTGGGTACAGCAAAACTTAGTTGTAGGTCAAGGAGATGGTACCGCAGGACCATATACTCTTCAAATTCCATTGTCTCCAGGAAATTCTACAACCCCTCCAATAAATCCTCCCATCCAGTGTTTATTGAGAGGGCACGTAGACATGCAAGGCATTATTGCTTCTGGAAATAATATCGATCCTCCTTTAGGCAATACTCTAAATACGAATATTCCCGTAACAAGCATCTCTCCAGCGGTTTATTTTGTATCGTCGGATGCATCGGGGGCTAATGTTGTCGTTCAGGACAGTGGAACATTCTTAACTAGCAATGTAAACTATGGACTGCTAATGGCTCCTGGGAATGCCCCGAACAGCTATTCGACGCTATCAGGTGGTTATAGTACCACATTAAACACCGTGAACTATTTGACAGGGCAGGCCGTTGTGACTTTTCCGTCAGCTATTCCATCGGGCGTTAATATTACTGCCCAGTGTTCATATTTTCAATGTGGATTACCTAGATCGATTTTGTATTACAACAATACATTAACTCTTAGAAGCCCTCCTGATAGGCAATATTTAGTTTCATTGGACGCCTACATGTCGCCAGCTGCTTTCTTGAATTCTGAAGCTGCTTTACCATTCGCATACATGGGAGAATATTTGGCCCTGGGCAGCGCAAGAAAAGTAATGTATGACACTCAAAACGATGAAATGTTTCGATTTTACGAACCTATATTTAAAGAGCAGGAGCTTTTAGTTTGGAAAAGAAGCCAAAGGCAATGGACTGCTACAAGAACACCCACAATCTATTCTCAAGGAATGCCAGGATATCAATCAGGCTGGAATAACCAAGGATCTAATATTATATGACAAACGTTGCCTACAATACGAATATTCCTTTTGCAAGCAATAGCCCTTCTCAGGATCAACCGAGGATGCAGGAGAATACTAACTCTTTGAAGTCGCTTATTGAAATAGATCACGTTGGTTTTGGAAATAATGAGGGAGGATACCATAATGTTATTCATCAACCTCCTCAAGTTGCAGATCCTGCGGCTATTGTAGGAATTGGACAGACATATGTTAAAACCACAAATGGAGACCAACAGCTCTTTTTTGAAAGTGGCTTAGGAGTTGTTTCGGCCATTTCAAATAGATCTGGAAATGGCACTGTTGCGGTAGCATTAATACCTACAACTGTTGTTACAGTTCCTAATGATTGTATTGGATTTGTGAGCATAGAAACAAATATTACCGGATATGTATGGGGACTTACATTTTTTAGCATTGCGGGAACTGTATATGTAAATTGGACTCCGAACACAGTTGTAGGGATTACACAGCCAACAAAAATCTTTCTTACAGTTAGTGGATTAGATATCCAGGTATCTAGAATAGACGGCGCAAATTACAATGCTAAATTCAAATATATCCTTTGGGGAAATTAATGGGGGAAAAGTTAATCGTTGGCCCTATCATGAAAGGTTTGAAAAGCAATTTAAAACCTTTTTCTATTGATAACGATTCTTTTCCTGTTCTTGAAAACGCTTACCAATGGCGTGGACGGATCAAAAGAAAGCGTGGAACTAGGTTTTTAACTCGTTTAAGGCGTTATTTTAATTCGGCAAGTACGGCATATGGAAGCACTACATCTTTTGTGCTAGTAGCAGGAGACGGTAATTTAATCACAGCTTTTGGACTTCCTGCAAATAGTCAAATTATACCTGGAACAGTAACTCTTACTGACGCAACCGCAGTAAATACTTATACCGACCCTGCTTCCGACGGAATCCTTGTCGGTGTTCCTGGTGGAACTGGAAAGATAAACTATGCTACGGGTGCCATTACAATTGCATCAGGAGCAGGAAATACAATAAATGCGGTTTCTTTTAGCTTTTATCCTAGCCTTCCGGTTATGGGGTTTAGAGATTTTGCTGTAAATTCCTCACAATATCCTGGAAACTTAGCTTTTGACACTAAGAAAGCTTATAATGTCTTAGTTGCCTTTCCATTTACGGCTTATGATGTCAGCTTCTATAAAAATCCGCCGGCAGATGCAACAAATTTACCTAATTATGTACCTAAATCCGTTTGGACTTCAGTTAGTTGGAACGGTCAAAATTACCAGCAGTTTTATACAATCAACTATCAGGGTGCTTTATGGGCCACTAATGGGATTACGGTTCCTTTTACGACGACAAACATAGGGATGCAGTTTAAGCAGATTTCTGGTGTTGCTAATATAGTTGCGGGAAATGGTACAACAGTTGTTTCAACAGCTGACTTAACGATTATAGGACATGGATTGGTGGTAGGTGATTTCATTTATGTGAATGAAGTCAATGGTGTTACAGGAATTAATTTTCAAACTGGATATGTTACAGCCGTCATTGACCCCAACACAGTAACAGTTACATTCCCTTTTGCTATCCTTGGAGGAGCCTACACCTCTGGCGGTATAGCTCAATATCTTACAAGTAATGCCAATCCCGCATTAGACTGTATTCGATGGTATGATGGGGATCCTACAGATGGAGTAATAACAACTCCTGGTTTTGTTCAAGGTAAAGGATGGGTTAACTTCATGCCTCCTTTATCACGAGATGTATTTTCTATAGCCGATCTTCCAGCACGTCAATATTATCTTGTTGGAGCTAAACTAATAGCTAATTTCAAAGATCGACTCATATTTTTCGGTCCAGTAGTTCAAGCATCAACTGGAAGCCCTATTTATTTGCAAGATACTGCTATATTTAGCCAAAATGGAACTCCTTATTATACATCCTCTTTTGCCTACAAAGCAGCAGCTCCAACAGATCCTACTTTAACGGAATTTGGCTATCATTCTGTTTTAGTTCCTGAAAATCAAACTGCAACGGCTCCAGCATGGTTTGAAGATCAAACAGGATTTGGTGGATTTCTTTCCGCTGGTTTGGACGAGCCTATATTTACCGTGGGATCAAATGAAGATGCCCTTATTGTAGGTTTTGATTCCACACAGACACGCTTCATGTATACCGGCAACGATATAATTCCTTTCTTGTTCTACATAATCAACTCTGAATTAGGGGCTGGAAGCACATTTTCAACTATTCAGATGGATCAGGGGGTTATTACTAGAGGGGATAGGGGTATAACTATTACGGGTCAAACGCAATCACAGCGTATCGACCTTGATATCCCAGATGAGAACTTTGAAATAAAGTTGGTGGACAATGGAGCAGAAAGGCTATGTTCGCAGAGAGATTTTATTAACGAATGGGCATATTTTACTTATCCTGTTAACAATATTAATTACGTATTTCCAACTCAGACTTTACTATACAACTATCGTGATAACTCATGGGCCATCTTTCGCGAATGTTATACTTGTTATGGACAATTTAATCCTATAACTGGATTTATCTGGTCTACGGTGTATTTTTACTATCCTACCTGGTCAGTATGGACAGACTCGTGGGATTCAGGGGAAAATACTAGACTACAACCTCAAGTCGTAGGAGGAAATCAACAAGGATTTCTTATATCTAAGGATGTAGGAACAGGCGAAGGGACTTCTCTTTATATCCAGAGCTTTAGTGGAACGACTATAACATCCCCAGATCATTGCCTCAACAGTGGGGATTTCATTATCATTACTGGAGTTTTAGGATCAATAGGAGCTCAAGTAAATGGAAGAATATTTCAGATATACAACACAACCATTAATTCTTTTCAAATTGATCCCTCAATCACTTCAGGAACATATTCTGGAGGTGGTCTAATCATAAGGCTATACAAGCCTTTTATACAGACTAAGCAATTTCCAACATATTGGGGAGATGGAAGAAAAACAAGAATAGGACAACAGCAATACCTTTTAGACACTACTTATAATTCCCAAATCACCTTACAGATATATCTAAGCCAAGATTCTGATAGTTCTTATAACGAGGGAAGGATAGTTCCTGTTCCTTTTCCTGATAATAGTAGTTTAACATTTAGCACAGTGCTTTTTACATGCCCTGAGAGCTACAATCTTGGACTTACTCCATATACAACAAACCTGCAAATGCCCACAGCATTACAGCAAAACCAGATTTGGCATAGGATTAATACTTCGCTTATTGGCGACACTGTTCAGTTAGGGTTTACGATTTCTGATGAGCAAATGAGAGCTTTGGTTGATTCACCGATTGTTTTTGCAATCACTAACGCAACACAAACAAGCCCCTTAGTTTTAGATAGCTTGGGAGAGTTTGGAGCAGATACGCTTATTAGAATCGATGGGGTTTTAGGGATGACAGAATTGAACGGGAACGTTTATAGGGTTATTTCTTCTACGGACACTCAAGTAACTATTGAAGTGGATGCGACCGGGTTTACTCCTTATATTTCTGGGGGTAGGGCAACACAGGTATCATACTTCCACGCAACCGCTGAAGTAGTTTTACATAGTTTTATTCTCGATTTAAATCCAAGCTACATGCTTTCTTAATATAGGTGTTTTATTAGCTCAAATGTTGTGAATCAGACAGCCTTTCTAAGAACCGCTAAAGAGTTTCCCGAAGACGTCCACCAGCTTTCCTTTGAAGTCAACCGTACCTATGTAGATATTGCAAACGCAGTCAATAACCGTACAATAGGAATATACCCCGCTAATCGACCGGCTGTTACAGGAAACTCATTCTTTCAAACAACTACCAGAAAGCAAACTTTTAGACAAATTTACACTGTAACGGCGGCAGATATTGCAGCTGGATTCATAAATCACAACATTAAGAATGTCTTCGCGGGTCAATTTATCAATTGTTTTGGGTCATATACCGATGGAACAAATACTTTTGGGTTATTCTTCGCTTCATCAGTTGCTATAGTTGGACAGATTACCTTTTATGTGACGTCCACTCAAATCATTTTACTAGTCGGAGCTGGAGCGCCTGTTTTAACTTCTGGGATTATTGTGCTGGAGTGGATTACTAGTGGAGGCGCGCAAACTTAAACTATTTAAAATATTCCCTATAAGGGATATTCTAAAGAAAAAGAGGTAATGATATGTCTTACGGAATGGCTTCAACAGGAATTCCCCCTAACACTACCGGCACAGGTCAAATGCAAGAAAAAATACCCTCGGGATATAAGAAGGGATCGATTCAACAATTTACACCCGAACAAATGCAGTTATTTCAACAGCTTTTCAGCCATGTTGGGCCGGAAAGCTTTCTTTCTAAGCTTGCAGGAGGTGATGAAGAAACTTTTGGACAAATTGAAGCACCGGCATTAAAGCAGTTTAATGCCCTTCAAGGTCAATTAGGATCACGTTTTAGTGGAATGGGAACAGGGGCAACAAAAAGCAGTGGTTTTCAAAACACAATGAACTCAGCTGCTCAGGATTTTGCAGGACAGTTGCAATCACAACGGCAATCGCTTCAGCAACAGGCTCTAAATGATCTTATAGGCTTTAGTGGTCAGTTGCTTAATCAGAAACCTTATGAGAATTTGTTGGTTAAGAAAGAACATAAGGAACCATTTTGGAAACAATTATTAGGTCTAGTTTCTCCTGCTGGCGGTGATACGTTATCTGGTGATACTGGAAATACTCAAAACATCTTTAATCTTTTGAAAATGCTTGGTGGTGGGTAATGATTCAAGTTTTAGATGAGAACAGAAAAAGAACTGCAGGGGAAAATTTTGCTCAGGCATTTGGTGGATTGATTAATCAGGGCGCGCAATTTAT
>Ga0105249_10000423_pt1 | contig 40301 bp, 39 predicted proteins | sample KBSS44metaG_FD_81522 | JGI IMG/M metagenome (GOLD analysis project Ga0105249, IMG submission 81522) | Switchgrass rhizosphere microbial communities from Kellogg Biological Station, Michigan, USA - KBS S4-4 metaG | ecosystem: Host-associated > Plants > Roots > Rhizosphere > Soil | place...
AACATCAACGGGCTCAATCACTACATCGGGATGAAGCCCATCGAGGCCGATGCGATCCCCGAGCTCCGCGTCATGCCGTGGATCGTTGCCGGTCTGGCTGCGTTGGGCCTGATCGGGGCCGCGGCTGGCAGTCGCCGGGTGCTGTACGGGTGGCTCGGTGGCTTCGTGACGCTCGGCGCGGTAGGGCTGGTCGACTTCTGGCGTTGGACGTACGACTACGGCCACAACCTCGACTACGAGCACGCGATCATCAAAGTCCCGGGGATGACGTACCAGCCCCCGATCATCGGGACGAAGCAGCTGCTCAACTTCACGGCCGCCTCATGGCCGGACCTCGGGACCGTCTGTCTCGGCGTCGCATTCGCGCTCGGCATTGCGGCACTCGTCATCGCGCGTCGCCCGCGCACGGCGGGTCGCACGGCGTCGATCGCGCTTGCCGCCGTGGCGTCTGCGTGCAGCACAGCGGGCCCGCGTGCGATCCACTACACCCATGACACGTGCGACTACTGCCGAATGACCATCAGCGATGAGCGGTTCGGTGGGCAGTTCATCACGAGCAAAGGGAAGGTCCACGTATTCGACTCGATCGAGTGCCTCGCCGCGTTCTATCTCGTGAACGGCACGTCGGCGGATGGTGAGCAGGTATGGGTCACCAACTACGCGAAGCCAGGCCGGTGGCTGCAAGCCGAGAGCGCGGTGTTCGCGCACGGAAACATCCGCCAGAGCCCAATGGGGCTCAACGTCGCCAGCTTCGGCGCTGATGCCGATACGGCGACGATCCGTCGCGACCTGAACGCGACGATCATGCGATGGTCCGCCGTGCTCGAGTTGGTGCGCCGCGAGCGTCTCGCGAGCGCCCAGCACTCCGAACAGTACGTTGCCGCTCGCTGACATGCTTCGCACACCATTCCTCAGCGCACGACGCATCGTCGGTGTGTTACTGCTCGCCAGCAGCGCGCCCGCTGGTACGCTCGGCGCACAGACCAGTGTGGTCGTCTCACCAACCGGCGCGGTGCGCACGATTGGCGAGGCGATTCGTAACGCACCTCCCGGTGCGCGCATCGTGGTGCAGGCGGGGGTCTACCGTGAGCCGACGATCGTCGTGACTCATCCGGTGACGATCGTTGGGGAACCTGGTGCCGTGCTCGATGGCGAAGAGGAGCGCCAGATCATGACGGTGCAGGCCGACGACGTCACCATTCGCGGCCTCGAGTTCCGTCGTGTCGGCACGAGTCACATCGAGGATCGCGCCGCGATCAAGGTGCAGGACGCAACCAATTGCGTCATCGAGGACAACCGCATCGAGGATGCGTTTTTCGGGATCTACCTCGCGCGCGTCGACCGGTGCCGCATTTCACGCAACCGTCTGCACGCGCGGAAGGGAAGAGAATCCGCGTCAGGCAACGGCATTCACCTCTGGACGTCCACTCACGTCACGATCGATGCGAACGAGATCACGGGCCACCGCGACGGGATCTACCTCGAGTTCGTGCACGAGAGCGACGTCCGCGACAACGTCAGCGAGAACAACCTCCGCTACGGCATGCACTTCATGTACTCCGACGACTGCCGCTACGTCCGGAACACGTTCCGCAGGAACGGCGCTGGTGTGGCGGTCATGTACACGAAGCGTGTGGTGATGACGGACAACCGGTTCGAGGACAATTGGGGAAGCGCGTCGTACGGGCTGTTGCTCAAGGAGATCCTCGAGCCCGAGCTGACCGGTAACCGCTTCGCTCGAAACTCGGTGGGGCTGCTCATCGATGGAGTGACCCGGCTCCGTGCAGCGCACAATCAGTTCATCGAGAACGGCTGGGCGGTCAAGCTGCTCGCCAGCGCGCAGGACGGCCGGTTCACCGGCAACGAGTTCCTTCGCAATTCGTTCGACGTCGCGACGAATAGCCGCGAAACGACGACGTCGTTCGCCGGCAACTACTGGGACGACTACGAGGGCTACGACCTCGATCGCGACGGAACGGGCGACGTCCCGCATCACCCCGTGAAACTGTTCTCGCTGCTCATCGCCCAGAACGAGCCGATGCTCATCACCCTGCGGAGCCCGTTCGTGACGCTGCTCGACCTCGCAGAACGTGCATTGCCGTCCATCACGCCGGAGACGCTCGTGGATGCCTCTCCTTCCATGCGGAGACTCAGATGATCCGGATCCACGGGCTCACGAAACGGTTCGGGGCCGTGCAGGTCCTGCGCGGGATCGACCTGAACATCGTCCCCGGGCGCGTGACGGCGATCGTCGGCCCAAACGGAGCCGGCAAGACCACGCTGATGAAAACCGTCCTCGGCCTGACGCGCAGCGATGAAGGCAGGATCCTCGTCGATGGCGAGGTCGTCGGTGACGATCCGACGTACCGCGCCGGCATCGGCTACATGCCGCAGATCGCCCGCTTTCCCGAGAACCTCAGTGCGTCGGACCTCATCGCGATGCTGCGCGACCTTCGCGGCAACGTCGGGACCGTAGACGACGAGCTCATCGCACGGTTCAATCTCGAATCCCAGCTCGCCAAGCCGTTTCGCGCACTATCCGGCGGCACTCGGCAGAAAGTGAACGCCGTGCTGGCGTTCCTGTTCCGGCCGAAGCTGCTCGTGCTCGACGAGCCGACGTCCGGCCTCGATCCCGTCTCGAGCGCAATCATCAAGGACAAGATCCTCGAGGTGCGGAATGCCGGGCGCACTGTGATCGTCACGTCGCACGTGCTGAGCGATCTCGACGCGCTCGCCGACGACATCGCGTTCCTCATCGAGGGCCGAGTGGGATTTGCCGGTGCCGTCCGCGACCTGAAGCGAGCAACGAGGCAACTCAGCCTCGAGCGCGCGATCGCGCAGGTCATGATAGAAGGAGCTGTCGCATGAACACCACTGCGAAGATCATCCGCTACGAACTGCGAGACGTGCTGCGCAGTCGCGCGTTGATCGCGTACGCGCTGTTCTTCTTGGCTATAACCGAGACGCTCCTGCGCTTTGGTGCGGGGCCGAGGGCGGCCCTGAGTCTCATGAACGTCGTGCTGCTGTTGATCCCGCTCGTCTCGATCGTATTTGGCACGATGTATCTGTATCACGCGCGCGAGTTCACGGAGCTGTTGCTCGCGCAGCCCGTCCGGCGGCGGCAGCTGTTCGTCGGACAGTTTCTCGGTCTCGCCATCCCGCTGTCGACGGCGTTTCTCGTCGGCTTGGGTACGCCTTACGCATTCCACGCCGTGGATGTCGGCGAGCTCGCGACCCTCATGGTGGTCGCGACGTGCGGCGTCGCGTTGACGTTCATCTTCGCGGCGTTCGCGGCACTGATCGCGGCGAGGATCGATGATCGCGTGAAAGGGATCGGCGCGGCGATCGGCCTGTGGCTCGGCCTCACGGTGCTGTACGACGGCCTCGTGATGATCGGATTGACGGTGTTCGCCGACTATCCGCTCGAGCGTCCCGCGCTCGCGGCGATGCTGGCCAACCCCATCGATCTCGCTCGGCTGCTGATTCTGCTCCGTCTCGACGTCTCGGCGCTCATGGGATACACGGGCGCCGTGTTCGAGCGGTTTTTCGGAAGTGCGGGGGGAGCACTCCTCGCTTCGCTGGCGCTGGTCATGTGGACCGGCGTCCCGCTCCTGTTGGGAGCCCGACGCTTCCAGAGGAAGGATTTCTAAACTCCATGACCAGGACCCTACCAATGCAACGCATATTCGCAAGCTCGCTCATCCTCGGCGTCGCGCTCGTTGTTGGCGCGTGCGGTGGACAGGAGCAGTCACCTCCTGACACCGCGACGCAGGCGACCGCGGCCCCGGCGACGCCGGCAAACGCGATGGGCGAGAATCTGTCGCCGGATCCGGGCGGGAAGATCATCGTCGTGCAGATGATGACCGACGAGCAGGGCAACAACCGCTTCGACCCGAGCGAGGTCGAAGCCCATCGGGGCGACGTCGTGCGCTTCACGCTCAAGCAGGGCGTCCATAACGTCAATTTCCTACCTGACTCGAACGAGGTGAAGACCGGCCTTCCCGCGGCGACCGCCATGCTCCAGCTCCCGGGCCAGACCGTGGACCTCAAGGTCACGCTGCCTGAGGGCAAGTACTACTTCCAGTGCGACCCGCACGCGGCGTTAGGCATGAAGGGCCGCCTCGAGGTGGAGTCCAAGGACGAGTGATTCTCGGTGAATTGCGTGCGCGACGGCGGCGGCTGTGAGCGCCGCCGTCGTCGCTTAGCGTCCTCGCTCAGCGTGGGTCGCGGTCGTCGCGGTCATCGCGGCCGTCTGGCTTGGCCATGGCGCCCGACGTCGCGGGTCCGATTGCGCGATCCCGACTGGGGAGCGGGTCCGCGTACGCGCTGGCCGCGCCGTGTCGATAGACCAGCACGCCACCGCTGTGCCCGACCTGTACGCCCGCCGCGACGACGCCGAGTGCGCCCGCAGCCGTAACGAGCCGGGCCGCACGGCCAACGGTGCCGCGCGCCAGTCCGGCGGCGGCAACGAGCACGAGCACGCCAGACAGTACCAGGAAGCGCTCCGCGGCTTCCTCATGCCCGTGCAGCGCGCCTCGCGCGACTACGCGCTCGACGCGATCCTCCTGCGATTCGCCCGTTTCAGTGGCTACCCAGGCGCTCACCGCGAGCGCCGCCGCGATCGCTACCGGTAGGGACCATACCCGACGCGCCGTAGCACCTTTCCTGATCAACAGGAGAGCGACAAGGACAGAGATTGGAAGGAGAACGGCCAGTACGACCGGGAAGTGTACCACCAGGGGGTGAAGCGGGATTCCTGACATGTGCGTTGCCTCCGTGAATCAGGGGTCGACCCCAACGTCGGCATTTGCGCATGGTGCGGGTATCCGCTCTTTGCCGGATTCACCCCGTCAATCGGTACTCTCCGGCAAATGACGGAGGGGCCCCGAACGTTCGGAGCGACATGAACGACGACCTCGACGCACGGTTGCGGTGGATTCTCGCAGTCGCACTCGTCTCGATCATCGTCGGCGGCACCGCCGATCTGGCGATGGACAAGCCGGCCACGTGGCTCTCCTTCCACGTCATCTTCGAGACGCTCATGATCGCGGGCGCGCTGGTGCTGGCGACGACGCTCTGGCTCGGCTGGTGGCGGTCGGCGCATTCGGCGGCTGCACTTCGCGAGTCGCTCGACGAACAGCGACACGAACGGGATGCCTGGAAGGCGAGCGCGCAGGCCGCACTCGAGGGACTCGGCCGGGCGATCGATGCGCAGTTCCGAAGCTGGCGCCTGACCGCAACCGAAAGCGAGATCGCGCTCATGCTCCTGAAGGGCTACGGTCACAAGGAGATCGCGGCGCTCACGGGTCGGAGCGAGCGCACGGTACGGCAGCACGCCGGGGTGGTGTACGAGAAGGCCGGGATCGCCGGCCGAGCCGAGCTCGCCGCCTACTTTCTCAACGATTTGATGCTACCGGAGGAGAAACGCGACGTGTTGGGCGTTGCCTAACGAACACGCCGCGCGGTGGGGGTCAGGGTTTCGAGGCCAGTTGCATCCATGCCCGTTGGCGCTCGAGATCCGCACGAGTCGCATCGACCAACTGCTTGCGCACGCGACCACGGATGTTGAGCAGGCCGCCGGGCAGGTTGTCGAATCGGAACCGTCGCACCGTCAACACGTACGCACCGGGCTCGCCCGCCGCGGCACTCGCGTCGACGATGGCGAGCAACTCGAACGCGCCCTCGAAGTAGTGGTTGGCATAGATCTGCTTGCGCGCGATGAAGGCAGCGCCGCCAGGCCGCATCGGCGGAGTGTACACCACGACGTGGTTGACCGTGAGCGTGGGGCGCAGGCGAGCGAGCCGGTCCTCGGACCAGTACAGGAAGTGGCGCGCGCCATCGGGGAGCTCGGTGGGATAGTTGGCGAAGTACTGTTGCAGCCCCGGCGCGTACTCGTACAGGTCCGTGGACTGCGCGAGCAGCACGGCAAACACATCGCCGGACCTTGCGCCGCGCACGTCGTCGTACGTGACCATCGCGGCATTGCCGCGACTCGAATAGTCCGTGGCAAGTCGGAGCATTCCACCCCGCAATCGCTCATCGGCCTGTGCCTTGGCGTCACGAGAGGACCAGTCGACCTCTTCGACGAACTCCTTCATGGCGGACGCTGACAGCTTGAACTTGCAGCTACCAGGCCGGCAGCGGCGAAGGTCCCGGTACTCCGACTCGTCGAACGCGGCATCACGCACGTCGGCAGGCGAGGGCGGATTCCCGAATGCGTGAACCTGACTGCCACTCGCGCCAAGAAAGCGCTCGACGTCGAGCGTGTGGGCCACGACGGTGTCTCCGGGGACGTTCACGCCGATCATCCCGAAGACGGTGACGTCACGATTGTCCTTCGTGGGGATGAGCTTGGCGACGGCGCGTCCGCGCGCGGCGGTCGCGCGCTGGTGCGCGTCGATTCCGATGGACGTCAGGTACTGGTCGAGTGTCGGATTCGCGCCCTGTGCCGGCGCACTGATGGACACGCCCAGGCCCAGCATGGCACAGAGCGCGACTGAGCGCACGACGTCACGTCTGCCGAGCACGGCGGGGATTCGGCGCACGTCAGCGCAATCCAAACACGAGAACATTCACGGTGGACACACCCTGGATGATACATCATCGGCCAGGCGCGAGCACCTTGGCGGCACTTACAGCCGCGAACGCGTCCACGAGGCCCCGCCCGGCCCGCGCGGCACCTAACGCGAACGCGGCGCACAGCCACCGCGCGGCTCGCCAGGTCATGACCAAATCGGGACGATCCTGGCAGGGCCTTCGTGATGCGCCAGTTGGCCTGCTCCCATGGAATCGCCTCCTCGGCGATCATCCTCGTGTACGTTGTGTCGTTGCCCATCGTCGCCTGATGCGCCCGCGGTGTCGTCTTGCGGGACGGGCAGCACGGCAACCGGGACGACTCGTCCTTGCGCGATCAGGTTGTGGATTTCGCCAGTGCGCATGGGGGTGTAGGTTGCCGCGGCGAGCGCCGAACGTCACGCGGTGCCACGCACCTGGAAAAGGCGTCGTGCAGTCGCGCAGTACCGAGTGCCAGTCATAAGCACCGTCCACCCATGAAACCCAATGCCACGACCCGGTGAGAGCAGCCACCGCTGGACAGTCGAGCGCCCTCACACGCTCGTGGTCGCGTGCTCCGATGGACGATTACAGGAGGCGACGGACGAGTTCCTCGGCCGCGAGCTCGGGCTCACGCAGTTCGATCGGTTCTACGTCCCCGGCGGCGGCGGCGCGCTCGCCGCGAGCGGACGAGACTTCATCCGCGCCCAGCAGCTCCGACGCGAATGTGCCTACCTCATCGAGCTGCACAGCGTCACTCGCGTCGTGCTCCTGTTCCACGGTCCCGCGACGAACGGGCCGGCCGCCGCGGTGTGCGCCGACTACCGCCGCAAGATGGCGTGGGCGTCGCCGGACATCATCGACGCTCGACAGCGGCAGGACAGCATCGAGCTCGTCGAGCGACGGAGCGAATGGGCGGGCGAGGCGTCGGTCGTGTCATTCCGCTGCGAAGTGCACGCTGGCGGCGAGATCACCTTTCGCCCTGTGTAATTGTCATTCCGAGCGCAGCGCGTCAGCGCGGAGGCGAGGAATCGCCATCGTCCCGATCGAGAGGCCCCTCTGCCGGGAGGATGGCGATTCCTCGACTCGCTGCGCTCGCTCGGAATGACACGCGGTCACTTTCCTGAGATGATGAACATGCGTCCCGACCTGAAGCCGTTGACGTTGCTCCATCTCGATGTCACGAGCAGGTCGACGACCCGGGCAAGCCGTTATCGGTCGTGCGGTTGAGAGAATGCTCGGCTGACAGAAGGCAGGTCTGGCGAGACGCCAGAGTGTGTGAGCTCTCGGCGCAGAGCGGGGAGCTCACACACATTGGTGGGCACGAGACCCGGCCTGTCGTTATGGAACTCTCGGTCCCTCGACCGTTCCCCCGCCCTGCAGCAGGGTCACCTTGGTTGCCTTGCCCGCGTCCATCGTGAACGTGAACCGCAGCGCCGGATCGAACGCGACTCCAAACACGTAATTGCCGAGGTACTGAATCTCATTCGGCCCCTGGCCCTGGGCCTGCGCCATGAGACGCGTGCCATCCACGAAGAACTTGATCGGCAGCGCCTGCCCGCCGGGCAACTGCAACGTGTAATTGCCAACGATCGCGTCGCGATCGGCTGGCGAGAGCGACGGAGCAGCCGTCTGCGTGGGGCCGGCTCCAGCCGCTTGCGTGGCCGCGGCTCCCCGGCCAACGGGGGCTACGCCGTACGCCACGCGAAGAAGATTCTGCACCAGCGTCTGAGGCGATTCGGCATCATAGTTCGTGAACACCACGATGCTCAGGCTGTCGTCGGGCACGTAGGTCGCTGCCGACGCGAACCCCGGAATGCCGCCGGTATGCGAGACCGTCTTGTGACCGTTGAACACCCCCGGCACGAGGCCGAAGCCGTAGTTGATCTTGCGCCCGCTGTTGAGCGAGTCGGCGGTCGACATGAGCGCGTACGACGCGGGCGAAACCACCTTTCCGCCGTCGAGCGCGCGCTGCCACTTCGCGAAGTCGCCCACCGTCGCGCACAACGCGCCCGCTGAGAACGGATGCGAGAGGTCCAGGAACTGTGCGCGCGTCGTGCCGTTCGGTCCTTTGCTGTAGCCGAGCGCGAACGCGGGATTCGTCGTCTTCGACGGGCAGTACGACGTCGACCGGAGGCCGAGCGGCTTGAAGAACTGCGCGTCGAGATACTTCGCGTATTTCTGTCCCGACGCCTTCTCGATCACCATGCCGAGCAGCACGTACCCCGTGTTGTTGTACCGGTATGCGGTGCCAGGCGCGAAGTCGAACGTGTCAGCCGCGACGAACTTCACGATCGCGTCGGGCGACAGCTCGTCGTTCCACGTCTTCGCCCACCCCGGCGACGACGTGTAGCTGTGGATGCCCGACGTGTGATTCAGCAGCTGACGGATCGACACCTTCTTTCCCTGAAGCGGGAACTGCGGCACGTACTTCGAGAGATCGTCATCCAGCTTCACGCGTCCCTGTTCAACGAGCTTCATGATCGCGGCGGAGGTGAACTGCTTGGTGTTCGATCCGATCTCGTAGATCGTCGTGGCGGTCGGCGCGCGCCAGGCATCCACGTTGGCGAGACCGTGCGCACCATACGCCAGCGTATCGTTCCCACGAATCACCGCGAACGACGCGCTCGGCGCGCGGGATTCGGCGAGATAGGTGAAGACGAGCGAGTCGGCGCGCGAACGGAACGCGTCACGCGTGATGGTCGAACGTTGGGCGGTGGCCGACGAGAGGCCGGCGAGCATCGCGAGACCGGCGAGGCCGGAAGAACGCATCATGTGATTAGCTCCAGGGGGAATGCCCGAAACGTAGGTCTGGTACCGCTCGATCGCGAACGACACGACGTAGTCGCACTTCCCCGAGTTTCGTTGCCGGTGACGGTGATGAGGACGTACTAACGATCGCCCACCTGGAAGGTCACCGGCGTGGCGCGCACGCCAGCGGGCACGGGCCTTCCTGCGGTCAGCTCCGGCGATCGTTAGGCGGCGCCCACATCGCCCATCGCCACCGCGGCCGGCACGGTCGCGGCGTGGTCACTGTGAAGGTATGGATCCCATTGCTCTGCTCTCACCCCTTTCACGACTAGCCATAACGCGAGCGACAGCTCGGCGATCAGCGATGGGATGAGAATCGTGGGGAAGAGCTGGCTTGACAGTGCCGGCGAGAGCAACAGTGCGACGCTATTGACGACATAGCAGACGCCGGCGATCTGCATCAGAATGCCGATCGAGCGAGGCATATAGGCTGACCGGTGGATCAGGTAGCCAAGTATGACGCACTCCACGCCGAAGAAGATGAGCGCGACGCCGAATCCCAACACGCCACCTGCTCTGGCGACGAGCCGGGCGCGCTTCGCATCGAGCCAAACGATCATTCGCATCCCCTTCTATGGGTTGCCAATAGAAACGATCCCTGGTGTTCTGGAGTTTCACGCCACCAGTCGGGTCCGTTATCGCGGAAGCAGTCGCCCGTAGTGCTCGACCTGGCGTGGCCGGTGGCGTTTTGATGTCCGCCTAACGCCCGAGATCACCTGCAACGGAATCCAACAAGAGCGCCGGGCGCAGCCAGGCGCCATGCAGAGTTCCGTTGTCAGGTGCAGCGTTCGTTACCCAGCCGGCGCTTGAGCCAGAGGCCGCGCACTTGGCGATCGCGCGATGATGTCGCCGGGAGGCTCAGTGCGGCGTGCGGTGCCGCGCCGGCTCAGAGGTCGCCGCGGGGAGCGCGGACGCCGAGGCGCGCTCCGACAACAGCTTCGTCGTGAAACGCTGGCCCTCCGCAATCCGCTCGATCTCGAGCGCCGTCGTCTCGGCCAGCGCTTCCAGTCGATCAAATCGAGCCTCAATCCTCCGTGCGTCCGCACTGTCGATCGACGGTGGCGGTGGCGCGGCGACACGTCGTCGCCGTTGCCACAACGCGCCCAACGCCAATCCAGCGGCCGACAACGCGGTGACCGCCATCACCGCGAGGGGTCCGTCCAGATAGATGCCCATGTGCGTTACCGTTTCCGTTCGCGGGTGAAGGAATGAGCGAATCACCGAAGATCCAGTATTTCCTACGATGCGCCCTCAGCCAAGTGTCACGGCCGCGCCGTCCGGCTAACGTTAGGTTGTGCCGTGGTCGTTCAATAGAATGCCGGTGGGCGGCCATCCGTCACCAAGCGTCGTTAGCTCGCCGCGCCCGTTTCACGTTCGACGGTTGCGACGCTTCAGCCGATGCCCCACGTCGACGATCGCCGCGATCAACGGCTGCAACTCGCGACCGAGCTCGGTGAGGGCGTACTCGATTGTCGGCGGGGAGGTGGGCATGACATGCCGTGAGATCACGCCCATCCGCTCCAACTCCACCAGTCGCGCCGAGAGTACCTTCGCGGAGATCCCCTTGGCGTCGCGTTTGAGTTCGCTGAACCGGCGCGGCGTGTCGCGCAGGTACCAGATGATGTGCGGCTTCCACGCTCCGCCGATGACGCGCATGCACTCCGTCAGCGGGCACTCGGCGGGAGGTGGCGCCACCCTGTTCTTACGCATCGGGACCGACATCGCTCGCACTCCGAGGTTACCGGCCGGTAACTCAATTCTTGGGAGAGGTCTTGGTGCTGGTTACCAAAGGTAACCACATTGCACCTAACGGCGGCAGTACCGATGCGTGCCGCCCAATCAGCCAACACGAGGATTCGTTCATGGCGAAGGTCGCGATCGTCTATCACAGCGGGTTCGGCCACACGAGGGTCCAGGCGGAAGCGGTGCACCGCGGGGCGTGCCGCGTGAAGAATGTGGATGCCATCCTGATCCCGATCGAGGAGTACGAAGCGCACTGGGATGCGCTCGATCGCGCTGACGCGATCGTGATGGGCGCGCCGACGTACATGGCCGGCGCATCAGCGCAGTTCAAGGCGTTTCTCGATGCTACCTCGTCGCGGTGGGCCGAGCAGCGATGGAAGGATAAGCTCGCCGCCGGCTTTACCAACTCCGCCGGGTACAACGGGGACAAGCTCAACACGCTGCAGCAGTTCAATCTCTTCGCGATGCAGCACGGGATGATCTGGGTGGGGCTCGGGCTGTTGCCGGGGAATCACACGAGCCAGGGGTCGCCGCGGGACCTGAACCGGCTCGCGGGCTTCCTCGGCGCGATGGCGCAGTCGAATGCCGACCAGCCTGCGGAGGTGGTCCCACCCCTGGCCGATCGTGAGACGGCCGAGCATCTGGGCGAGCGCGTCGCGGAGGCTGCGCTCAAGTGGCGTGCCGGCACGCAGGCGCAGCGGGCTCGGCACGCCAGCGAGGGTCGCGCAGGGGTCGGGGCATAGGATGGACGCCTCGTATGCGGCCATCGTGGAGGTGCTGGCTGAATACTTCGACGGCTTGCACCACAGCGACTCGGCGCGGCTGTCGCGCGTTTTCCATCCGCATGCGCACTACGTGTGCCCGACCGAGGACGCACTGGTCCATCGGACGATGGCCGAGTACTTCCCGATCGTCGACGCCCGGCCGTCGCCGGCGAGCCGTGGCGAACCGCGGAACGACCGGATCGTATCGATCGAGTTCGGCGGTCCTGCGCTCGCGTTCGTGCGCGCCGAATGTTCGATCGGCCCGAAGCTCTTCACGGACTTCCTGACGCTCATCCGCACCGACGATCGCTGGCAGATCATCTCCAAGGTATTCCACTTCGACCTGCGTTCCTGACGGATATCCGGTCGATGCCAATCATCGAGCACACGACAGAGGAAGACTCAGATGCCGTACATCAACATCAAGATCACGCGCGAAGGCGCGACCCCGGAACAGAAGGCGGAGCTGATCGGTGGAGTGACCGACCTCATGGTGCGCGTCCTCGACAAGAGCCCGGCGACTACGTTCGTGGTCATCGACGAGGTCGAGATGGAAGACTGGGGGATCGGCGGCCTGCCGGTCGACGAGTTTCGCGCGCAAAAGGCCCGAACGACGTAAGGCGTTGGACGCGACGGCCGGCGGCCGCGTCAGTCGACGGACCGAGCCGCGAGCGGGGCGCGCCATGACGCGTTAGGCGTGGACACGCCCGCGTCGCGCTACGCGGGCTCGCGGCGGCCGTGTCCCGAGCGGCTGCCGCGGTTTAGAGATACCGCAGCCGCACGAGGTCTTTCCGGCGGGCTTTGACGCCGGCGTACCAGCGGCACGGGAAGTAGAGAATCACCACGCCCGGAACGGAATCGGCGTGAAGCACGGGGCGGCAATCAGCCCGCCGCGCATGGACCTGCGCATCTTTGCAAGTGCAAGTTCAGTCCCGCCAGATGAGCACATACGCGCCCCCACCCGGCTCGATGGCGCGCCGATGCTGCGTCTTCCGCGGGATCGCGATGTAGCACCGCATGAGCACGTTAGGCGACGGCCGCTGGGTCACGCAAAGGCACGCACGCTCCTTGCGCGCGGCGTATGTTGTAGGCCTACCGCCTCCGCGGGTCGTCCGATGGAACTGCTCGAGCGCGATCCATTCCTCCGCCAGCTTACCGAGGTACTGAGCGAGGCTGCCACTCTGGGCGGACGTCTCGTCGCCGTATGCGGCGAGGCCGGCGCGGGCAAGACCTCCATCGTGGATCGCTTTGTGGCAACCACACCGGCGCGCCACCTCCGGGGCACCTGCGACTCGCTCTTCGCGCCACGTCCCCTCGGCCCCGTCATCGACGTCGCGCATCAGAGTAGCGGGCCGCTCCGTGCCGCGTACGACGCGGGGCCGCCCCGCGACCGGCTCTTCCGTGCGTTTCTCGAAGAGCTGGCGGGCACCTCGCCGCAAACCGCCATCGTCTTCGAGGACGTCCACTGGGCAGACGAGGCGACGCTCGACCTCCTCAAGTTCGTAGGCCGCCGTATCTCGCAGACACGCGGCCTCCTCGTCATCACCTACCGCGACGATGAGATAGATGCGGATCATCGGCTGCACCAGCTGCTGGGTGAGCTGCCGCGCCACGCGTTCCACCGCATTCAGCTTCCGCTCCTCAGCGCAGCGGCCGTGGAGGAGCTCGCGCGACGGTCTGGCAGCACCGTCGATGGCCTGCACGAGTTGACCGGCGGCAACCCGTTCTTCGTCACCGAAGTCCTCGCTGCGCGCGGCGACGCGGTGCCTGTCTCGATTCGCGAGGCCGTGCTCGCGCGCGCGAGTCGGCTTTCCGTTGCCTCACGCCGCCTGCTCGACGTCATCTCCGTCGTCCCCGGTCGTACGGAGCGGTGGCTCGTCGACCAGCTTCTCCGCGATCAGGTCGCTGAGATCTCCGAATGCGCGAGCGCCGGGATGGTCGTGCTCACGCCGTATGCGATCGCGTTCCGTCACGAGCTGGCGCGCCGCGCCTGGGAGGGCACGCTCGAACCGGCTGCGGCCGCTGCGCTCCACCGGCGCATCCTCGATGCGATGCTCGAAGCTGGTGCGCATGCCGTCGGTGCAGCCCGTCTCGCGCATCATGCGGAGCAGGCCGGCGCACGCGACCAGGTGCTGACGCTGGCTGCCGCGGCGGCGAGGGAGGCAGCTCGCCTCGGCGCGCATCGCGAAGCCGTGTCACATTTCGCGGCCGCGCTCCGATACCGGTCTCAGCTCCATGCCTCCGAGCGAGCAGACCTTCTCGACGCGTATTCCTACGAGCTGCACCTGATCGGTGACATCGCATCGGCGGCCGGCACCGCGGAGGAAGCGCTCGCGCTTCGCTCCGGGCTTGGCGATCGGCGGGGAGAGGGCGCTGCATTGCGCTGGCTCTCGCGCCTCGCATGGTGGCGCGGGCGTCGCCAGTCGGCAATCGACTACGGCGAATCGGCCATCCGCGTGCTGGAGCCGCTCGGCGCCACATCCGAGCTGGCGATGGCGTACAGCAACCTCTCCCAGTTGTACATGCTCGCCTCGGATCCCGAGCCCGCGATCCGTTGGGGCCGACAGGCGATGGATCTCGCTGAGCAGACCGGAGATCGCGCGACGTTCGCGCACGCGCTGATCAATGTCGGCGCGTCGGAGTTGATCACTGATTGGGCGAGAGGCTGGTCCGACGTGCAACGCGCGCTGCAGGTCGCATTCGAGGTGGGCTCACAGGAGCACGCCGTGCGCGCTTACGCCGTCTTCGCCTGTAACTCGATCACGGTCCGCGATTATGCCATCGCCCCCCGCGCGGCGGACGACGCGGTGCGCTACGCCCGCGAGCACGACATCGACGCCTTCGTACAGTATCTGCTCGGGTGGCGAGCGCACATGCACGTGGAGCGCGGCGACTGGTCTCGGGCCGATGAGGATGTCCACGCCGTGATGAGCGAGCCGCGGGTCAGCACGGTCATGCGATTTCCCGCGCTGATCGTGGCGGGGCTGCTGAAGGCGCGTCGCGGTGAGCCCGGCGCCCAGTCGATGCTGGACCAGGCATGTGAGTTCGCGAACGCCAGTGGTGAGATCCAGCGCATCGCACCGGCGGCGACCGCGCGGGCAGAGGCCGCCTGGCTCGCGGGCGATGTCGAGAAAGCGCGAGCCGTTGCGGCCGCGGCGTACGAGGTGGTGCGAACGCGAGCCAGCCTGTGGTTGTGGTACGCCGGGGGGCTCGCATTCTGGCTGTGGCGAGCCGGTGGCCTGGACGAGGCACCGGAGCACATCGCGGAGCCCTTCCGATTGCAGATCGCCGGCAACTGGCGCGAGGCGGCGGACGCCTGGTCCACCATCGGTTGCCCATACGAGCGCGCACTCGCACTGGCGGATGGCGACACCGACGCGCGGCGGGAATCGTTCGACATCCTCGATCGCCTCGGCGCCCATGCCACGATCGGGCGGCTTCGGCGCACGCTGCGCAGTCGCGGCGTACGCGCGCTGCCGCGCGGCCCGGGCCAGGCCACGCGACAGAACCCAGCCCGCCTAACGGCGAGCCAGATGAGAGTCCTCGGGCTTCTCGTGCGTGGGCTTTCGAACGCGGAGATCGCGCGGCAGCTCTACCTGTCACCGCGCACCGTCGACCATCACGTGTCCGCGATCCTCGCCAAGCTCGAGGTGCGTGGCCGCGGCGAGGTCAGCGAGGCGGCGCGGCGGAAGGGCTTGCTGACCTAGAGCTACAGGACGACGGCAGTCGGCGCCCGGCCTCCGTTCGGAGGAAAACGGGCAAACCTAGGCATCGCACCGCGCAAAATTGGGTGGGCGTCACCGATTCGCCCATCTCGCTCCGAAGGCACTCTCGAGCACCGAGCAGCGGCGCTGCTCGGTCACTCGAGTTTTCACGACGCCTGAGGAGACCGAAGGATGAAGAGGACGATTTCGCATTACCTGGGACAGATGATCATGCTCGGCGCGTCGGCGGCCCTGATCGCCGCGTGTGCCGACAAAACCCCGTTCGCGCCGGGACGCTACGGCCCGGCCAAAGTGCAGCTCTCGACGCTGGGGCGAACGGACACCAACCTCGCGATCGCGACACTCCAACGCGTCACGGGCCGCTACCACAACGTGAACAACGCCATCGCCGACGGGTTCGGGCTCCTGCATCCGTGTGAGGATCGGCCGGAGGAAGGTCCGGTGGGTACGGTCTACGTCCACATGGGTCGCTTGCTGGACGGGAGGATCGATCCCGAGCTGCCGGACGCGCTCATCTACGAGCCGCATCGCGATGGGCTGAAGTTGGTCGGCGTCGAGTTCGCGATCCCCAAGGCCCTCTCGACAGATCCAATCCCGCCGCAGTTTCTCGGCGCGACTTTCCAGAGCGAAGACGAGTTCGGCGTGTACGGGCTCCATGTCTGGGTGTGGCGGGACAATCCCGACGGCCTCTTCGCGGAGACGAATCCACGCGTCTCCTGCGGCAGGGTCTAGGGATGCACGCGGCAACATCGTCGCATGGGTTCCTCGCCGGTCTCGTCGGGGTTGTCACGTTAGGTGCGTGTGCGGATCAGGACGCAGCGCGCGCCGCGGGCCCGGCGGCGCTCCCCGTCGAAGTGGTCCGTGATGCGCTCAGCGATGGCGTCGACGGCGTCCTGCGCCGATACCTGGCGAGTCAGGGTTTCACTGGCCGCGTCGCGAGCACGCTCGAGACGCGGCTGGGTCGCCGGATCGATCATCAGCTGGCCGACATCGGTCGACAGTTGTGGTTCGACCCGATTCAGGGGTTGAACGATGACAACACGTGCGGCGGGTGTCATTCGCCCACGAACGGGTTCGGTGACACGCAGCCGATCGCGATCGGGATCGACAACAACAGAGTCGTGGGACCAGGGCGCACCGGCCCGCGCAACCAGCGTCGGACGCCGATGATGATCAACACGGCGTTCTACCCGACGCTCATGTGGAACTCGCGTTTCCGGGCGCGGTCGGGAAATCCGTTCGACAACGGCGCCGGGTTCGTATTCCCGGAACCGGAGGGTCTGACGCTCTCGTATCAGCCGCATCTGCTCACAGCGCAGGCGTTCATTCCCCCGACGGAGCGTGTCGAGGCCGCCGGCTTCGCATTCCAGGGCGACAACGACGACATCCGGGCCGAGGTGGTCAGGCGTCTGAACGCGAACGAGAGCTATCGCCGGATGTTCGCGCGCGTGTTCTCCGAGGTGAAGGCTGGCGCGCCGATCACGGTCGATCACTTTGCTCGGGCGATTGCGGAGTTCGAGTTCACGCAGGTCTATGCCGACGCACCAATCGATCGCTACGCGCGCGGCGTCGCGAACGCGCTGACCGAGCGACAGAAGCAGGGAGCCGTGCTCTTCTTCGGGCGAGCGAGGTGCGTGCAATGTCATGCGGTGTCGGGTCAGTCGAACGAGATGTTCAGCGACTTCCAGCAGCACATCGCCGCCGTTCCGCAGATCGCGCCGTCGGTTGCAAACGTCACGTTCGACGGTCCCGCGGCGAACGAGGACTTCGGTCTCGCGCAGGTGACGGGCAACCTGGTGGACCGCTACGCGTTCCGCACGTCGCCGCTCCGGAACGTGGCCCTGCAGCCGGCATTCATGCACAACGGCGCGTTCGTCAGGCTGGAGGATGCGATCCGCTACCATCTCGACGCCGCCGGCCAGGCAGCGGCGTACGTGCCGGAAGGGTTGCCGGCGGATCTGCGTGGCCCGCGCGGCCCGCTGGCTCCAATGCTCGAGCGGCTTGACCCGCGTCTGCGAACGCCGGTGGGGCTGGCGCGGGAGGAATTCGATGCGTTGGTCGACTTCGTGCGCAACGGGCTGCTGGACCCCGAGGCGCGTCCGGAGCGGCTGCGGCGGCTCATTCCGGAGCGGCTGCCTGGTGGGCGTCCGGGTCTGGTCTTCGAGCAGGCGCCGCGGTGACAAGCAGCGGCGATCGCGTAGCGATTCCTAGAGCAGCTCGATCCGCACACCACCACCAGGCTTGTCGAGGATCAGAACGGTCTTCTTCTCTCCGCCCGCCAGCGGGATGACGACCTTCACGGCGGCGTTCGCCCACCCCGACGCGTCGGCCGGCGTTTGCCAGACGCGGATTTCCCAACTACCGACGGTACTCTGATAGAACGGCGCGCTGAGGCTCGTGGGCTCGGCCTGATAGGTGAACGGAAACTGCCACGAGATGGGCTGCTGAAAGTCCGGCTGCGTGCGGTACACCTGGAGCGTTCCGGCGCTCGGGGCGAGGTGCAGCACGCGCACCTTCGTCGCTCCCTGCGGCACCACGCTGTTGGTGTCATCGAGCACCGCAGCCGCCACCGCACCATTGGAGCCGCGCACGACAGCGACCGTTCTCATCGCGCCGGTCGTGGTCACGATCGACTGAGGCAGAGACACTCCCGAGCTGATGGGACGCAGGACGAGCGTGTGGTTACCAGGCGCCGGTGCCGCGGTGGCGATAGCGCCCGCCCCGATCGACGCAATCGCCACACTGCCGTCGATCAGCACATCGACTGGCGTCGTGAACGCGTTGACGATGCGCAGCGACGGTTGGCCCGTGGTGCAGCAGTCCGGCTCGGTGGGATCGCTGCTGCACCCCATGATGAACCACGCACACAACAACGCAGTTGCGGACAATCGCATGAACCAGTTCGCGGTTGAAGAAACGCCTGATGACGCTGCCATCCGCATTGTAACCGGGTGATGGCGTCGTACTCAAATGGCACCGTCGTCGCGCTCCGCTCGTTTTGCGACGGCGACTGATCCGGCGGCGAGCGCCGCGCCGATCGGGCAGACGATGAACACCGTGCTGTTGTCCACCTGAGACAATGAAATCACCGTCATCGCGATCGACGAAGCTGGCAACAGGTCGATCGCGGGCAGGACCACGATCGTCCTCCCGTGATGATAGAAGGATCACGCCCCCGGTCCGCGCTCGAGCGTCGACAACGCATCGATCAGATGGGGGCTTGCCTGTCCATCAGACGTACGTGTTGAAGCACCAGGAAAGACTCAGGCGCGACTCGCGCGCCGCGGCGGGGAGTGGGGATCGAGTCGATGGATTGCCACGTTTCTCCCCGAAGGATCCACGACTCCGCGCGGGGCTGCGGTCCGCCGCTCCAACCGGAATAGAGCAGGGTGCCCTCGGGTGTCCACACCACGCCGAAGATGCCCCCACCGCCGACGCACGGCCCTGGCGGGCCGGCCGGCGCCCATTGCAATCCCCGGAGTAGGTACGTGTGCGGCCGTCCTCGGGCGAGACGCGGTTGGGCGAGGCAGCCTCCCGCGCTGTCCTGCACGAAGACCGAGAGCAGGACACCCGAGGTGGTGGGTACCAATCCGTTGTGATGGTCGCCGATCGGCCCGATAGCAATATCGGTCGCTCGCCATGCCGTGCCGTCCCATCGCCAGGTATCTCTGTGCATCGGATGGCCGCGCTGAATGCCGCCATGCGCGATGACCGCACCGCGCTCCGCATCGTAGGCGAGCATCGTGTGCACTCGTGGCCCAAGGCCGACGCTGTCGACCATCGTCCAGCGTGCCCCATCCCACTCCCAGGTCTCCGTGAGCACCTTCCAGCCCTGGCGGTTCTCGCTCGTGCGGCCACCGTAGAGGACCAGCCGGTTTCGGCGAGCGTCGTACGCCATCTCGGGACTGTCTCGCCCCGCCGGGCCGTCGGCGTCGATGCAGCTCCAACGAGTACCGTCCCACGCCCACAGGGATCTGGGCCACTGGTCGGCAGAATCGCTCGACGTGCCGCCGAAGAGCAGTACCCGACGGCCGACGGAGTCATACGTCATGGCGTGCCCCTCACGGCCGCCCGGCGATGGGGCTGTGCACGGCGCGCGCTGCTGCTCGCCAACAGGTCGGGGAGTCTCGGCGGCTGACAGACCAACTGCCGCAGCAAAGAGAATCACGAACGGCATGCGCGTCATATCCACGATGGCGATACCGTCATTCGACACCGGAAATCGCAAACCCGTTCATGCTGTGCGGGCTCATACCGCGTTAGGCGACGGCGCGAGATGATGTGTCCACGCCTGCCGCGGCAGCCATGGACGCCTTGGAGTCCCGGGCGAAGCGCCGCTGGAGCCGCCGGGCGAGAGGGTAGCCCACCCGCGCCAGCAAGGTGCCCGGGCGCGAGAACGCATACAAATCGTACCAGACGCTGTCGTCCGCGGCGTGCCACTCGACTGCGAAGCGCTCCTCGCCGACCTCCCCGTGGTCGGGGAGCGTCCCATAGGCAAAGCCGGCCCGGCGCACGCCGCTCACGGCAGGAGCGTTGTCGTCCAGGACGTAGACGATCCGGCACGCGTTCATCGACCAGAACCCATAGTGGCGCATGACGACGGCCACGTTCGTCCCCGACACGACCGGCGCCCCTGCCGGCCAGACCGAGGCCCACCCCAGCGTGGTCATCCGCCACGCCCGCAGTGCCGCGGCGGCACGCTGATACACCGCCGCCCCACACCCCAGCTGAAGGCGGTTCCAATCGACCGTGTACCCGGCCGGGGCGACGCCATCACGCGTGGCGCCCACCGCCGCGTACGACAACGTGGCGCTCCGCTGTGCAGCGAGGAAGGCGTCAACCCGGCGTGGGCCAGGTCGGGTGAGGATGAACATGAGATGGCGTCGACGGCATGGGTCGCCTACGTTGCATCTCGCATTCGATCTCGGCAACCGGATCGGGAAGCGGGACGCGTCTCACGTTGCACTGAGCGCATGCGTTAGGCCGCACCATCGAGGTGCAGCCCGATCCGGCCCTTTCGGATCTCCGACTCGGGTACGCTGAACGACGGCACGAGGCGCGTCGGTCCTCGCACCAGTCGCGGCTCTTCGGTCGCGGGAACCCGACTCAGCTGCCGCGGCGCGTCGAACCTCGGCGCGTACGACACGAAGACGACCTCCGTATCGTCCGCCTCGCCCCGATAGACGACCCGCGTGCCCTTCGCGAGCGAGATCACCTCGCCCGCTCCCGCGATCTGCACGCTGCCCTCGGAGCGCACGAGCAGCGCACCCTTCGTCACGATCAACGTCTCGTCCACGGTCACCATCCATTCGTGAACGGCGCCCTTCCCGTAACGGGCGAACCGAACACGCGTCGTCGCGCTCGTGGCCAGGTCGAGCACGTCGCCGATGAATACCTGACGATCACTGGCCTGAAACCACGTTCGGGTATCGTCAATCGTGAGATGCTGAACGCTCATATCGCTCCCTGTGCGTGATGGGGAAGTCACCATGTCATCCCGAGCGAAGCGAGGGATCTTGCGTGCGTCACGCGTGGGCCGGCTACGAGCACCGCAGACGAGATCCCTCGTCGCTGTCGCTCCTCGGGATGACAGTCGGGCAGTACTCAGGACTCGGGACTGCCACCTGAGTACTGCCCCCTCGGTACTGCGACTGGCGACTGTTGCCTGATGACTGACTGACTACTGTCGCTGGCATACGCCCGCGAAGCACAATCACCTGATGGGCCACGTCCCTCCTACCGCCTTATAAACCGCCACCAGCGCCGTCGCCGCAAACGTGTGCGCCTGCGCCAGCTGGTTCTCGGCATCGAGCAGCGTGCGTTGCGCGTCGAGCACTTGCAGGAAATCCGTCAGGCCCGCGTCGAACCGCTGCTGCGCCAGCTCGGACGCGCGTGTGCTCGCGCGAACCGCTTCGTTCAGCAGCGCGAGCCGCGCGTGCGCCCGATCGTACGTGACCAGCGCGGTCTCCGTCTCCTCCATGGCGCGCAGCACCGTCGCGCTGTACGCCGCCTTCGCTTCGTCCTCCTGGGCATGCGCGACGTCCACCCGCGCCTTCACGCGACCAAGGTCCAAGAGCGGCCAGGTGAGCACCGGGCCCGCGACGATTCGCGATGTGCCGCGGCGGCTCAACGAGTCGAAGGTCGTCGCCGAGTAGCCAGCACTCGCCGCGAGCGACAGACGCGGCAGGTAGTCCGCCTGCGCCGCGCCCACGAACAGCGACTGCGCCGCGAGCTGCCGCTCCGCGCCTAACACATCCGGACGGCGACGCACCAGCTGCTCCGGCGAACCGATGCGAACCGTGTCCTGCAGCGTCGGCAACGTTCCGCCGGCAAGCCAGTCCGCCGGAAGCGTGCCCGGCGCGCGACCCAACAACGTCGCGATGCGATTCTGATCGGCCGCGATCCGCGACTCGACCACGGGAATGGCCGCGAGCGTCAGCTGCAGCACCGACTTCGCCCGCTCCGTGTCGAACGCGTTGCCGCGTCCGGCGGACAACCGGTCCTCGGTGAGCGACAGAGTGCGTCGTTGATTGTCGGCGTTGCGACGAGCGACGGCCAGCTGCTGCTCCGCACCCCGGAGCTCGAAGTACGTCCGAGCCACCTCGGCGGCCAGGCTCACCTGCACGTCGCGGAGACCGTGCTCGGCGGACGCGGCCAGCGTGCCGTACGCGTTGACCGTGCGGTTCACGCGTCCGAACACGTCCAGCTCCCACGACGCATCGAACCCGACGTCGTACAGGTCTCGCTGCGGAAGCTGGTTCGTCAGGCCCGGTCCCTGCGCGATCGACGCGCGCTGCCGCGTCGCGCTGCCGATGGCAGTCACGCTGGGCCCGAGGTCGTACGCGGACACCCGACGCGACGCGCGCGCGCCCGTGAGCCGAGCCTCGGCCGCGTCCACGTTGGTGCTCGTGCGCAGCGCCTCCTCGATGAGACGCGCGAGCGTCGGATCCCCGATCTGGCGCCAGAACGGCTCGGAAGAAAGAGCAGTGCTGTACTGCGCTGACTGCCCCACCGCCATCAGAGACGCCTGGTCGCTCGTCCGGACGACGACCGCGCTGGACGCGGGCCGCGCCGAGTCTGCGGGCGGTGTCGCGGACGACCGCGACAGCACGCCGTACGCGGGCGCCACGCGCACGCTCGGCGCCTGATACGCTGGCGCGCCGCATGCGACCGCCGACGCGACCAGCATCAATGCAATGAGGTTACGCATGAGAAACTCCCTCTCCACCAATCGCGCGGATGCGCTCCGGAATGCGCAGCGGGCGCACGTCGTCGTCCGACGGCGCCTCACGATGCACGGTTCCCCTGGAGACGAGGCCGCGAATGAGAACGTAGAAGACCGGCGTGAACAGCAGACCGAAGAACGTGACACCGAGCATACCCGAGAACACCGCCACGCCCATCACGCGACGCATCTCGGCACCGGCGCCGGTGGCGATCACGAGCGGAACGACGCCCATGATGAACGCGAACGACGTCATGAGAATCGGGCGCAGTCGAATGCGGGAGGCCTCGAGCGCCGCCGTCAGCCGGTCCTTGCCTTGTCGCTCGAGATCGCGGGCGAACTCCACAATCAGAATGGCGTTCTTGCACGCGAGTCCCACGAGCACCAGCAGTCCGATCTGCGTGAACACGTTGTTGTCGCCCTTGGTGATCCACACGCCCGCGATCGCGGACAGAAGCGTCATGGGGACGATGAGAATGATCACGAGCGGCAGCGACCAGCTCTCGTACTGCGCGGCGAGCACGAGGAACACGAGCAGCACGCACAGCGGGAAGACGAAGATCGCCGTGTTGCCGGCCAGCTTCTGCTGGTACGTCAACTCCGTCCAGTCCGCGCTGATGCCGTTAGGCAGCATCTCGGCCGTCAGCCGCTCCATGACCGCGACGGCCTCGCCCGAGCTCACGCCCGGTGCTGGGCTGCCGTTGATATCGGCCGACGGGTAGCCGTTGTAGTGCGTGACCTGGTCGGGCCCGTACGACTGCTTCACGGTGAGCACGGTTCCCAGCGGTACCATGTCACCGTGCGTGTTCCGCACCTTGAGCTGGCTGATGTTCTCGGCCGTGGCCCGGAACGGCGCGTCGGCCTGCGCGATGACCTGGTACGTGCGACCGAACTTGTTGAAGTCGTTGACGTACTGGGAGCCGAGGTAGATCTGCAGCGTCTGGAAAAGATCCCGCAGCCCGATGTCGAGCTGCTTCGCCTTGTCGCGATCCACGTCCGCGAACAGCTGCGGCACGTTGATCTGGAAGCTCGAGAAGGGACCGGCGAGCTGCGGTGTCTGGTACGCCTTCCCAAGCAGCGTTTGCGCGGCCGCGTAGAGCGCCGAGTCGCCGAGTCCGGCGCGATCCTCCAGCTGGAGCTTGAAGCCGCCCATGGTGCCGAGCCCGTTCACCGCCGGCGGTGGGAACACGGCGACGAACGCGTCCTGGATGACGCTCAACTTCTGATTGATCGCCATGACGAGCGCGCCGCTGCTCAGCTCCTTCGTCTTCCGCTCGTCGAACGGCTTGAGCGTGATGAAGATGACGCCGGCGTTAGGCTTGTTCGCGAAGCCGTTCACCGAAAGCCCCGGGAACTGGACGGCAGCCTCGACGCCCGGTTGCGCGAGCACGATGTCCGCCATGCGCCGGACAACGGCCTCCGTGCGATCGAGCGACGCGGCGTCAGGCAGCTGGGCGATGGCCACGAGGTACTGCTTGTCCTGACTGGGCACGAAGCCGCGTGGGACTTTCGAGAACCCGAGCACGCCCAGCGCGACGAGACCGCCGTACACCGCGAGCGCGACCGCCGAACGTCCAACCACGCGGCGCACCACGCTGCGATATCGGTCGGAGGCGCGTGCGAACGCTCGATTGAACGGCCTGAACACCCAGCCGAACAGCGTGTTGAGCACCCGCGTCGGGCGGTCGGCCGCCGCATCGCGCGGCTTGAGCAGGACAGCCGCGAGCGCCGGCGACAGTGTGAGCGAGTTGATGGCGGAGATCAGCGTCGAGAACGCGATCGTCAGGGCGAACTGTCGATAGAACTGGCCCGTGAGTCCGGTGATGAACGCCACAGGGATGAACACGGCCGAGAGCACGAGCGCGATCGCGATGATCGGCCCGCTCACTTCTTCCATCGCCTTGTGGCTCGCCTCGAGTGGACTGAGCCCTTCCTCGATGTGTCGTTCGACGTTCTCGACGACCACGATGGCGTCGTCGACGACGATGCCGATCGCGAGCACGAGCCCGAACAGCGACAGCGTGTTGATCGAGAAGCCGGACGCGAGCATCACCGCGAACGTCCCGACGATCGAGACGGGAACGGCCACAAGCGGAATCACCGACGCGCGCCACGTCTGCAGGAACAGCACGACGACGATGACCACCATGAGCGTGGCCTCGAGCAGCGTGCGGACCACTTCGCGGATCGAGTCGCGCACGAAGACAGTCGGGTCATAGACCGCGGACCAGTCGACGCCTTGCGGAAAGCGCGTCTTGAGCTCGTCCATCTTCTCTCGGACGGAGCTGGAGAGCGCGAGCGCATTGGAGCCGGGCGCCTGGAAGACGACGACAGCGACCGCCGACTTGTTGTTGAGCAGAGCGCGGAGCGCGAAGTCGCCGGCACCGAGCTCGATACGCGCGAGGTCGCGAAGCCGTGTGACCTCACCGTTCTCGCCGGTCTTGACGATGATGTTGCCGAACTCCGCCTCGTCGACGAGGCGGCCCCGGGCGCGAACCGTGAGCTGATAGGCTTGCGGATTCGGCATTGGCGGTGCGCCAACCACGCCGGCCGCGACCTGCAGGTTCTGCTCGCGTATCGCCTGGACGACGTCGGTCGCGGAGAGGTTGCGTGAGGCGACCTTGTTCGGGTCGAGCCAGACGCGCATCGCGTAATCACCCGCGCCGAACACGACGACCTGACCGGCACCGGGAAGTCTCGCGAGCTCGTTTCGCACGTTGAGCAGCGCGTAGTTCCGGAGGTAGACGGGGTCATAGCGGCCGTCCGGCGACACGAGGTGCACGACCATCGTGATGTCGGGCGACCGCTTCTCGGTCGTGACACCTAACGCGCGCACCTCTTCGGGTAACCGGGCGAGCGCCTGGCTCACGCGATTCTGTACCTGCACCTGCGCCAGATCGACGTCCGTCCCAATATCGAACGTCACGGTGAGACTCAGAACGCCGTCGGCTGTTGCGGACGACGACATGTACAGCATGTGCTCGACGCCGTTGATGGCTTCCTCGAGCGGCGTGCCGACCGTCTGCGCGAGCACGGTGGGGTTCGCACCGGGATACACCGCGCGCACCGAGATCGTCGGTGGCGCGACTTCCGGGTATTCGCTGATCGGAAGCCCGAAGATGGAGAGCAGCCCGGCGGCGAGGATCGAAAGCGATAAGACCACCGCGAAAATCGGGCGGTCGATGAAGAATCTGGAGAAACGCACGGGAGTGTCCTGGTTTATGTCGTCATTCCGAGCGGAGCCCGCGCGAAGCGCAGGCGGAGGCGAGGAATCGCTGTCGTCCCGATCGAGGGCTCAGCCCTCTACCGGGATGAGCGCGATGCCTCGCCTTCGGCGCTGCGCGCCTTCGCTCGGCATGACATCAGTGCGCGGCGCTCGCGAGCGTCGCCGAGTCGGCGATCATGGTGGTGTGCTTGGCAAGAACCTTCATGCCCGGGCGCACGCGCATGAGACCGTTGATGACGACGTTCTCACCAGGCGCGAGCCCCGAGTTCACCACACGCAGGCCGTCGACTGTCCGGCCCAGCGTCACCGGACGGTATTCGACGCTGCTGTCCGGCTTGAGCACCAGCACGAATTTGCGGTCCTGGTCCGTCCCGACGGCCTGGTCCTGAATCAGCGTCACCGCACGCTGCTCCGTGCCGACGAGCCTGACGCGCGCGAACAGCCCGGGCACGAATAGCCGCGAGGGATTCGGCACAAGCGCGCGCACGCGGATGGTGCCCGCGCCCGGATCGAGCTGGTTGTCCACGAAGTCGAGCTTCCCCTCGTGCGGGAATCCGGATTCGGATGTGAGCCCGACGTAGACCGGCAGCTTCGCGGAACGATTCCGCATGGCAGTCACGTACTTGAGGTACGCCTGCTCATCGCTGTCGAAGTAGACGTAGATGGGGTCGAGTGAGACGATCGTCGTCAGCAGCGTCGCTGTCGGCGGACCCGCCTGGACGAGGTTCCCGGGCGTGATCGCCGCGCGCCCGACCCGTCCCGCAATCGGAGCACGGACGACCGTCCACTCGAGGTTGAGGCGGGCCGTCGAGAGCGCCGCCGCCGCCGACTTCACCGCGGCATTCCCCTCCGCCTGGCTGCTGCTGCGTGCGTCGAGCTCCTCACGCGAGATCGCCTGCGTGGCCACGAGCCGCTGGGCGCGCGCATGCTCGCCGTCGGCGAGCTCCGCACGCGTTTGGGTGCGCGCGAGATCGGCCTCGGCGCGCGCGGCCTCGGCTTCGTACGGCCGCGGGTCGATGTAGAACAACGGGTCGCCGCGCCTAACGAGCGCGCCTTCGGTGAACGCGACGCGCTGCACGAACCCCGAGACTCGCGGGCGGACCTCGACGGCATCCACCGACTCGAAGTGCCCGGTGAACTCGTCCCAGTCGGTGACCTGCCGCCCGACGACGGGCGCCACGGTCACCTCAGTGGGCCGCTGAGGCGGCACGGGCTTGCTGCAGGCAGCAGCATAGAGACTGCCGACGGCGATACCGATTCCGATCACGCGCCGCACGGCAGTGTCGAGTGCGTCGCGGACGGTCCGGAGATCAATCGGGTGCTGTACGAAGGAAGGCATTCGTTCTCCACGCGAGCCGACGGCGGTGAACGGTCCGCCGCCGGCCCGCATCAGGTAGCTGGTGATAGCGATCAGAACCGCACCGTGACGCCGGTGGCGACGGTCACGTCGTTCCGGGTCTTCGAGTCACCGCCGTCGAAAGGCTTGAAGCGAGAGACGTAGTCGCGCGCCTCGAGGCGGACACCGAGGCGGCCGAAGCCGACCTCACCACCGAGGACGCCGTAGCCGGCGATGTTCGTCTTCGCGTCGACGTCGAGATCGCGGTAGTTGTACGTGCGGCCGCCGCCGCCGAGGCCAATGAACGGGGTGAAGTCGAGCGTCCCCCACGTCTGCCAGGCTGGAGCGCGCAGCTCGGCGCCGAGGTCGTACTGCCAGAGATCGACGGTCTCATCCCCCGGCGTGACCCGGTCCTTGCTCGGCGCCCAGCCGACGGTTCCGGTGATGGCGAGCTGGGGCAGGAGGCGGTACGACGCTTGCCCCCCTACGAGCACGGCGTCCTTCAGGATGTCGCGCTGGTCGCCAGTCGGGATATACGCCCCAACGTAGGGTCTGAGCTCGAAGCCGTTCGAGGAACGGACGTCCTGAGCCTGGGAGGTCGAGGGGACGAACGCCGTGGAGAGGGCGAAGACCGCGGCCGCGACGCGGGCCGGGCTGATCTTGAGAGTCTTGGTGGACATGTGATTGATTCCTCTGGTGCTCGGGCGCTCCATGCTGCTGATTTTCATCCTGGCCCGAGGTGCGCAGCCGCGAACCATTCGAGCGCCTCAGTGTATTTACCGTGTGGTGGTACCGATCGGTAACATCGGCTATGTTACCGATCGGTAACACGGAAGTCAAGTCACGGGTCCTTCACGAATCGTTGCTCACACACCCCTGACGAAGTTGAGCGCAGCTGAGCAGTTGAGATGAGCACCGCCGAATTCCGGATTCCTCCGCGCCAACGCATTCTCGACGCCGCCGACGACCTGTTCCGTCGCATCGGCATTCGCGGCGTGGGCGTCGAGGCCATCGCCGAGGCAGCGGGGACGAACAAGATGACGCTGTACCGGCACTTCGCGTCGAAGGACGAGCTCATCGCCGAGTGGGTCCGTGGCATCGTCGAGAAGAAGGAAGCGGAGTGGGATGTCATCGCGGCGGAGCATCCGGGCGATCCGGAAGCCCAGCTTGTGGACTGGAGCCACCGGGTCGCGAAGAAGTTCGCGGAGATGGAGGAGCGCGGATCGGCGTTAGGCAACGCTCTGGCGGAGCTGCCCGAGCCCGATCATCCGGCTCGCCGGGTCATCGACGAGCATCGGGTCCGTGAGCACGCCCGCGTCCTGCGCGTGTGTCGCGAGGCGGGCTTCCCCGAGCCGGAGCTCGCCGCCGACCAGTTCTACATGCTGCTGGAAGGCGCGAAGGCGTGTGTGAGCTGTCTCGGGCTCAAGCGGGTCGGTGAGCATCTCGTGAAGTCGGTCGACGCGTTGATCGCCGCCCGAAGGCGCCAGTCGGCGACGACGCGCACCGCGTCGCGTCGTTAGGCCAGAGTAGACGGACCGCCGCCGGCGTTCAATTACGCCCGAGGTAATTGGCGGGGTGCGGCGCCCACGATATCGTTCCGCATGGCTACCATGATCCGCCCGGACCCGGCGCGCGCCGGCCTCGGCGATCTGCTCCGGGAGTGGCGTAAGCGACGCCATCAGAGTCAGCTCGCGCTGGCGCTCGAGGCGGGCATCTCGCAGCGTCACCTGAGCTTCGTCGAGTCGGGGCGCGCACAGCCCAGCCGCGAGATGGTGCTGCGGCTCGCGGAGCAGCTGGAGGTCCCGCTCCGCGAGCGGAACCGGATGCTCGTGGCCGCCGGGTTCGCGCCGATGTTCGCCGAACGCCCCCTCGACCACCCGGCGCTCGACGCCGCCCGCCGCGCCATCGAGCGCGTGCTGCAGGCGCACGAGCCGTATCCCGCGCTCGCAATCGATCGCACGTGGAGTCTCGTCGCCGCGAATCGCGCGGTCGCGCCGCTCCTCGCCGGCGCCTCGCCATCGCTGCTCGAGCCGCCGATCAACGTGCTGCGCCTGAGCCTCCACCCCGACGGCCTGGCCCCGCGGATCGCGAACCTCGCGCAGTGGCGAACGTATCTGCTGCAGCGCCTGCAGCGGGAGTGCGAGCTCACGGGCGATGCGCAGCTCGCCGCCCTGCTCGACGAGCTCCGCGGCTATCCCGTTAGGCAGTCGCGGTCAGGCCCGCGTCCGTCGTCGATTGCGCACGCCGATGAGCGCGTGTTCGTGCCGTTCGAGCTCGAGACGGACGCCGGCGTGCTCTCGTTCATCGGCACGACGACGGTCTTCGGCACGCCAGTGGACGTGACGGTGTCGGAGATCGCGCTGGAGTGTTTCTTCCCCGCAGATACGATGACCGCGGAGTACCTGACCAGTCTCGCAGGTCAGGCATTCCGTTGAGAACGGCCTCGAGCCTCCAGGCAGGCATCAGCGTCCAAGCAGGCATCAGCGACTGACGGAAATCGATAATGTCTGAAACAGCTGATGGAACGGATCGCTCCGAGATCGGCACCCATGGATGCCACAATGAGCTTGAGAGAAGAGAACGGCCTCGGGAGGTACTGGCTTCCCGAGGTCGTTCCAAAAACATTCCGGGCTCATTGGGCGCCGCAACTCTGCCAAACACGGCACAATCCGTCCCGATCCGCTGTTTCAGATGTTATCGGGTCACCTTTACACGCTGATGCCTACCTGGAACGCTGATGTCTGTCTGGGCGCTGATGCCTGCCTGGACGCTAATGCCTGCCTGGGCGCCGATGCCTGCCTCGACGCCCGGCTAGCGTGTCTGCTGCTCGATCCGCGACCGATACCAGCGACTCAGCTTGAGCTTCGTGCCGTCCTTGAGCAGCACGACGTAGTCGCCCGCGCCCCAGAGATCCATCCGCGCCACCCGATCGAGGTTCACGATCGACGAGCGGTGCACGCGCGCGAAGCGGGTCGCGTCCAGCTTCCGCTCGATGTTGCCTAACGTCTCGCGGATCAGATGGACCGACTTGCCGACGTGGAGCCGCACATAGTTCCCATAGGCTTCGATCCAGTCGATGTCCTCCACCGCGACGAAGTACATCTGCCCATCCCCCTTGACCAGAAAGCGACGCGGGAACGAGCCCGGCTCGCCCGACGGCAGCGGCGCCGACTCTCCGAGCGGATCCTGAGTGTCGCGCGGCTCGCCGGCCGTTCCCATGCGTGGCTCGCTCTGCAGCAGCGCGAGCAGCCGCTCGTGACGCTGGGCCGCCGTCGTGCTCGACACCAGCATCCGCGCGCGCTCGATGGCCGCGACGAATCGCTCGCGCTCCACCGGCTTGAGCAGGTAGTCGATCGCGTGCACCTCGAACGCGCTCAACGCGTACTCGTCGAACGCCGTCACGAAGATCACGAACGGTACGTGGCCGGTGAGCGACCGCGCGACGTCGAGCCCGCCCATTCCCGGCATGCGAACGTCGAGCAGTACGAGATCCGGCATCAGGCTCTCGATCGCGTCCACGGCCGAGCGGCCATTCGCGCACTCGCCCGCGCACTCCGTGTTCGGGATCTCCTCGAGCAGCCGCATCAGGCGCTGGCGCGGCAGACGCTCGTCATCCACCACGAGCACGCGGAGCGGCCGCGTGCTGACGTTAGGCGTCGTCATGGCCGCGCTCCCGCCGCGCCCGCGAGCTGTGCCTCGGACGCTGGCACCCGCACGTCGCCATCTCCGCCCGCCAGCGGATCTGGCTCCCGGCGAAATGGGAGCGTCACGCGGACCAAGGTCCCGCCCTCGGGGCGGCGCGCGATCTCGAGACTCGCACGGTCACCATACAGATGCGCGAGGCGCTGGCGGGTGTTGCGAAGCCCGGTGCCATTCCGAAGAGTGCCGGTCGGCAGGCCGACGCCATCATCGTGCAGCTCGACGGTCATGGTGTCCTGGTGCGCGCGCACGCGAAGCTCCAGCCGGCCCCCCGACTCCGCCGGCTCGATGCCGTGCTGCAGCGCGTTCTCGGCCAGAGGTTGGAGCAGGAAACGCGGGACGAAGGCGTCGAGCGCGTTCGGGTGAATGTCGAGATCGATCGTCAGGCGCTCGCGAAACCGCACACGGGCGATGTCCAGGTAGCATTGCAGCAGCTCGAGCTCCTGCCGCAGCGTCACCTCCTGTACCTCGGGATCGACGAACGATGAGCGGAGCAGGCGACTGAGCCGCGTGATCATCGTGTCCGCCCCCGAGGGATCACCGTACACCTGCTCGGCGATCGTCGTGAGGGTGTTGAAGAGGAAGTGTGGACGGAGCTGGGACTGCAGCGCGTCCAGCCGCGCCGCGTCCAACTGGCTCTGAAGCTGCGCGCGACGCAGCGACTCCTGGCGCGACAGCGTCGCATAGTACTCGGCGTGCGCCAGCGCGACGATGATGAAGTACCAGCCGGTGTCGAGCACGAGCTGCTGCGCCAGGTCTACGAGAAACGGCCGTGTGGAGGGTGGCGCGTATGGGCGGAGATACGGCGCCTCGATCTTCCAGGCGAGGATGTCGAGCGCCGTGAACGCGAGACTGATGACGACGTGGAGAGCCAGGTGAGCGGGCCACACGCGTCGTTCGATGCGGAAGCGCTTGGCGAGCGCCAGCAGGAACGGCGTCACCGCCGCCCAGAGCATGCAGCTCGTCATGTTCGAGAAGAAGATCGGCTTCCAGTCGAACGAGCGTCCCATGCGCGTCATGGCAAACGCCAACGTCTGCGTGCTCATGATGGCGACGAGGGACCAGACGCCGAAGATCAGCGCCAGACGCCGCCAGGTAATGAAGGGAGAGGAAGGGGACTCGGCCATCAGGGGAATCTCGGCGCTTCGATATCACGGGACCACTGGGCCCCAATCGGACTGGACGGCACACGCCGCCTGCCGCATGATGCGCACGCCGAGGGTGATGGGACGATACCTGTGTGATGGAGGACGGATCGCGCGGGGTAAGCGGTAACAGGGAAGGACGGGGGAGAAGACCGATCCCTCGCGCCCTCCGCGGTGAATCAACCACCACTCGAAGATTCTTCGTGCGTCCGCCGGCTAAATAGTGCCGAGTGCGTGCGATGATGCCATCTTGGGGCTCGGACCCTTTCATCCAATCGGCATGCCTCGACCCACTGTGATCGCGCGCTGGCCGCGGTTTCTCGCCGCCTCGGCCGTTCTTCTCACCGGCGCGACACTCGCCGCACAATCCCCGGGCTTCTCCGACCCGCAGCGCCTGGCGAAGCTGTCGTCGTCATTCGCGGACATCGACCGGGTGTTCAGCGCATTCGCCGAGCGCGAGCACATCCCCGGCGCGGTGTGGGGCATCGTCATCGACGGCAAGCTCGCGCACGTGGGTGTGACGGGCTATCGCGACGTGGCGTCGAAGTCGCCCGTGGACAGCGGGACGGTGTTTCGCATCGCGTCCATGACGAAGAGCTTTACCGCGCTCGCGATCCTCAAGCTGCGCGACGAGGGCAAGCTCTCGCTCGATGACCTCGCCGAGCGCTGGGTTCCGGAGCTGAAGGGGCTCAAGTACCCGACGAGCGATTCACCGCGCATCACGATCCGGCACCTGATGTCGCACGCCGCGGGATTCCCGGAGGACAACCCGTGGGGCGACCAGCAGCTCGCGGTGACGGACGAGGAGATGTCGCGCATGATGCGCGCCGGGATCCCGTTCTCGAATGCGCCGGGCGTCGCGTACGAGTACTCGAACTACGGCTTCGCGATTCTCGGGCGCATCGTGACGAAGGCGTCGGGCGTGCCGTACCGACGCTACATCTCGGAGAACATCCTGCGCCCGTTAGGCATGACGTCGACGACGCTCGAGCCGCGCGAGGTGCCGCCCGGGCGCATTGCGCAGGGGTATCGCTGGGAGGACGAGCAGTGGAAGCTCGAACCGCAGCTGCCCGACGGCGCGTTCGGTTCCATGGGCGGCATGCTCACGTCGACGCGCGATCTCGGGCGGTACGTCGGGATGTTCCTCGATGCGTGGCCGCCGCGTGACGGTCCGGAGGCAGGGGCGGTGAAGCGGTCGTCGCTGCGTGAGATGCAGCAGATCCATCGGCCACGGCCGCCGCTCGTTGCGCGCGGAGGCAACGGGGCGCTGCAGCTGTACGCCGGCGGGTACGGCTACGGACTCGGAATCTCCAGTGACTGCAACTTCGCGCACATCGTGGCGCACAGCGGCGGACTGCCGGGGTTCGGCTCGCTCATGCGCTGGCTCCCGGAGTACGGCGTGGGGATCATCGCGTTCGGGAACCGCACGTACACGGGGTGGGGCGGGCCATCGAACGAGGCGATGGGCATCCTGATGAAGACGGGAGGGCTCGTTGCGCGGATGCCCGAGCCGTCGCCCATCCTGGTGGCCCGTCGCGAGGCGGTGTCGCGCCTGGTGATGCGGTGGGACGATCGCCTCGCGGACAGCCTCGCGGCGGTCAACCTGTTCCTCGATCGCTCGCGCGATCGCCGCAAGGCTGAGATCTCGAGCCTGCTGGGCGAGGTCGGCGCGTGTCAGGCGGGGCGAGGCTTCGACGTGGTGGAGAACGCGCTTCGTGGCCAGTGGACAATGCCGTGCGAGCGGGGATCGCTGCGAGTATCGATCACGCTGGCGCCGACGATGCCGCCGACCGTTCAGTTCTTCGAGGTTTCGCGCGCGCCGGCGACTCCACAGCCGCCTCGGGGGCTCTGCCCGGTTTCCTGAGAGCCCTTGACATAAGTGTCATAACACCTATATTCGAGCCATGGTCACCACGCTTCGCGACGAGATCAAGCAGAACAAGCCGTTCACGAGCCTCGAGCAGGAAGCTCAGCTGAACATCGTCCGGACGGGTGCGCTTCTAATGGACGAAGCCGAGCAAATCCTCAGGCCATATGGCATTACCGCGACGCAGTTCAACGTGCTTCGGATCCTCCGGGGCTCGGAGCCCGACGGGCTGTGCCGCAACGAGCTCCGCGATCGGATGCTCACGCGAATGCCGGACATGACCAGGTTGCTCGACCGTATGGAAGAGGCCGGGTTCGTAGCTCGGTGTCGCGAGGAGGATGACCGGCGGATGGTGCGCTCGAGAATTTCCGCCGCCGGCTTGGAGCTGCTGCGTGTGCTGGACGACGTTGTGGTGGACGAGCACAAGCGACGCTTCAGCCACCTGAGCGATGAGCAGCTGCGGACGTTGATCGACCTGTTGACCACGGTGCGTCAGAAGCCCTGATTTTATTTGGTGATATAAGTGTGATAACACTTGGCTGTCTGACACCAATTCTGGCGGTACTACAAAGCAGTTCATTCACGGAGGAACCACCATGTCGATCTTCCAACCCGCTACCACTCGCCAGGCGAGCATTGCCCTGACCGTTCTCCGAGTCATCACCGGCGTCGTCTTCATCGCGCACGGTGCTCAGAAGCTCTTCGTCTACGGTCTCGCGGGAGTCTCCGGCGGCTTTGCCCAGATGGGCGTCCCGATGCCGGGCGTCGTAGGCCCGCTCATCGCGCTGCTCGAGTTCTTCGGCGGAATCGCGCTGATCTTCGGGCTGCTGACGCGGCTCGTCTCGCTGGGACTCGTGTTCGACATGCTGGGTGCGATGCTGCTCGTGCACCTGAAGAACGGCTTCTTCATGCCGAATGGTTACGAGTTCGTGCTGCTGCTGGCGGCTGCGAGCGCGACGCTGCTGGTGACCGGCGCTGGTGACTTCTCGATCGACTCGCTCATCGCGCGGCGGAAGGGTCTCACCGATACTGCGACAGCTGCCTGGGGTACTCGCACCGCGAATGCGCGCCGCGCCGCCTGACCTCATCAGCGGCAAGCATCAGCGACGAGGGGAACTCGATAACAGCAAAGGAACGGATCGGACGGATCGCTCCGCGCGGATTCGGGTCGCGAAACCGCAACGAGCCGTGACGAAAAGGGGAACACCCTAGGGAGGCTTTGGCTTCCCGAGGGTGTTCCCTTCTTTTTGAAACGTGCCGGTGGGCGGACATTTCCCGTTCCACGAACGATCCGCCCGATCCGTTCCTTTGCTGTTGTCGAGTTGCCTCGTCGTTGATGCTTGCCGCTGATGCTTGCCGCTGATGCTTACCCGGCGCGGGGTTCAGGGCACGAACGCCGCCCGCGGCACCGCGATCTTGCCGATCGCACCCTGATCCGTCCCGAACCAGATCTGCCGCGTCGCCTTGTCGAATGTCATGTGGCGGATGGTGTTCGGCCCCGGTTTCCCCACCGGGATCTCCGCCACGAACTTCTTCGTCTTCGGATCGAACGCGACCAGCGTCGCCGGAATTCCCGCGTGCCCGTTCTGCGCGACCCAGATGTTGTCGTGATCGTCGGTCGTCATCGCGTATGGCATCGATCGGGGGCCAAGCGGCAGCTTCCACTCCTCTGTCTTGCCGGTCTTCGGATCCAGGTGGCCGAGGTAGCCGCGGGTGTAATCGCCGTAAAAGAGGCGGTCGTCCGACGTGACCGCAATGCGCCGCGGCCGCGTCGAGTCGCTCGGCAAGTTGAACGTCTTGAGCTCCATGGTCTTCGGGTCGACCGTGCCGATCTTGTTCGTGCCGAAGAGATCGAACCACGGCTGTCCCTTGGAGTCGAGAACGATGCCGTACGGCCGCGTGCCCTGTCCCGTCTTCCAGAGGCGGAACTTGCCGGTCGTCGGCTCGAACCGGCCCACGGTCCCGGCGCCCTGCGCCGTGAACCAGGCGATCCCCGACTTCGGGTCGAAGATCATCGTGTGCGGATCGCGCACGGTCGAATCCGGAATCATGTAGGTCGTCAGCTTCCCGGTCGCCGGATCCAGCTTCACGATCCGGTTGTTCCGGTTGCCGGTGAACCACACCATCCCCTTCTCGACGACGAGGTTGTGCGGGTTGGTGCCGGCGTCGATCTCGAACTTCTTGAAGGCGCCGGTCTTGTTGTCGAGGTAGGCGATGTAGTTGCCGTTCTGCCCGACGAACCAGACTCGGCCCTGCGCGTCGGCGTACGGGTCGCGGGGGCGGGTTTCCGCGCCGAATGGGACGTCCCATTCCTTCGGGTCGAACTGCGCGACAGACGGCTGCGCCTGGGCAATGAGGACGCTGGGCGCGAGGACGGCGGCGAGGACGAAAGCACGGGAGCGCATGGACAGCCTCCGGGATCTGTGGGCTCGTTCAGTCTATGTAAATACGCCCCGGAGGGCGAGCGGCGTTGATGACGACGGCGCTGGCGCCGCCTCTCGCGAACCGGGAGCCGGACGGCTCGACGCGGCGGGTCGGGTGGGATCTACCGCGGGCGCGGACGCTGTCAATCGTTAGGTCGCCGCCCTGACGAGAGGCAGACAACCCGGCCACCGTATTTGCGGCCAGAGTGCGACGGTTGTCATTCCGAGCGGAGCGCCGCAGCCGCAGAGGCGAGGAATCGCCATCGTCCTGACAGGGAGGCCGCTCTACCAGTGATGACTGCGATTCCTCGCCTGCGGCGCTTCGCGCCTCCGCTCGGAATGACACGGGCGGAATGACAGGCTAGCGAAGCGGGCGCGGGTTGAGCTTGCGTTGACGCGTTTCCCTGTTGACGCGCGACCAGCGGTCCCATGCGCTCATCAGCTCCGCCGGTCCGCGCATGAGCTCGTAGCGCTCGCCGAGACGCTGACGCTGCGTCGCTTCCTCGTCCGCAAACAGTCGATGAAGGGATAGCTCAGCAAGGAGGAGGGCATCGTCGTCGAGGGTCCCCATCCAGTCGTAGGTGATTCGGTCGGGCAGTGTCATGTGCGGTGGGGACGGATGTGATGCACGTTGGAACGTCGTTAGGCACGCGTCGCCGTTTTCTTGGCCCGTCGAGCCCGCGCCACGCGCGCGGACTGGTCCGGGACCCATTCGAGCAGCTCGCCGGGCTGGACGCTGAGTGCGATGCAGAGCCGGTCGAGCGTGTCAGCGGTGAAGCGGCCGAACGCGATGTCCGGATCGGCGAGACGGTACGCCGTGGGGACGGTGAGACCGGTCTCACGCGAGAGCCGATAGGGTGTCCAGCCTTTGCGTTTCAGCACGGCGGCGAGATGAAATCGGATCACGGCACCCTAATAAACAGACGGTTAATTACGCCACATATTATTATCTTTGACGATAGTAACGTGTGGTATTACCTTTTGCCATAGGCGGACACGGATCCGCTCACCGGCGGCATCCGCCCCGCCTGCACCCGTCAGGGCGCGACCGTTTCGCGACCGCGTCGCAATCGCCATCCGACGACGAACGCGCGAGTCCCGGTGCGGTATCACCCGTGAGCCACGCGACCACGCCGAGCCGGCCCCGCCGACCTTCCAATGCCACCGATGCTAGCACACCAACGCGCACCCGTCGCGAACCAGGCCGCCGACTGGCGCACCGTCGTCTCTCGCTACGAGCACCCCGACCCGCGACGCGCGCTCACACAGCTCCTGACGACGATCTTGCCGCTGGTCGCCGTGTTCGTCGCGATGTACCAGTCGCTCGCGCTGTCGTACTGGGTGACACTGCTCCTCATGCCGGTAGCCGCCGGACTGCTTGTGCGCACGTTCATCATCATGCACGACTGCGCGCACCGATCGTTCCTCCCCTGGTCCGGCCTCAACGACTTCATCGGCGTCTGCACCGGCATCATGACGCTCACGCCGTTCGGCAAGTGGCGCCGCGAGCACGCGCGCCATCATGCGTCGTCGGGAGACCTGGACCGCCGCGGTCACGGCGACATCGAGACGCTCACCGTGGCCGAGTATCTCGCACGCTCGCCGTGGGGCCGGTTCCGCTACCGCGCGTTCCGTCATCCCGCCACCATCCTGGGCCTCGGGCCGCTGCACATGATCGTGCTGCAGCGGTTGCGCTCCAAAGGCGTCACGATTCGCGATCGCGAGACCGCGAGCGTGTGGATGACCAACGTGGCCATTCTCGCCGTCTTCACCGTCTTCGTGCTCTGGCTCGGCCTCATTCCCGTCCTCCTGGTCTACCTGCCGGCGATGTACGTCGCGGCGATCGGAGGCGTCTGGCTGTTCTACGTCCAGCATCAGTTCGAGGACGCCTACTGGAAGGACCACAAGGACTGGGACTACGCGACCGCGGCCATTCGCGGCAGCTCGTACTTCAAGCTACCTCCCGTGCTTCGCTGGCTTACGGGCAACATCGGGGTGCACCACGTCCATCACCTGGGCCCGCGCATCCCCAACTACCGGCTGCAGCGGTGCCACGACGAGAACACGCTGTTCCACGACGTCACCGTGCTCACGATCCGCCACAGCATGCACACGCTCCGACTCTCGCTCTGGGACGAGGAGCGCGGGCAGCTCGTTTCGTTCGCGGACGCGATGGCGTCCCGGCCGTCCGGATCCGACGCCCTCCACCCGTCGGCCGCGGCACGTTAGGCAGCCGCGCGCGGTCCACGCCGGAGACCCGCCGGCGCTACCCCCCGCGCGCGTCCACGACCCGCACCGCCTTTCCCTCGCTTCGGGGCACACTTCCCGGTGCCCCCAGCGTCACGTCCGCCGTGAGGACGAGGGCGGTCGCCAGCTCCTCGCGCAGCCGGGCGGCGATGCGCCGAGCCCCGTCGCAGTCGGTCGTGGCACCGAACGACTCCCAGACGGCGGCGTTCATCTCGACGTGCACCGCCAACCGGTCGAGCGCGCCGTCCCGCGACAGCCGGATCTGATAGTGCGGCGCGAGCTCGCGCTGTTCGAGCACGACGCGCTCGATCTCGCTCGGAAAGACGTTCACGCCCCGCACGATCAACATGTCGTCGGTGCGCCCCTTCACCTTCGTCATACGCACCATCGTCCGGCCGCTGCGACTGGGCTCCGCGAACAGGGCGCACAGGTCGCCGGTGCGGTAGCGGAGTACCGGGAACGCCTGCTTCGTGAGCGATGTGAAGACGAGCTCTCCCTCCTCGCCGTAGGGGAGCACCTCCCCGGACTGCGGATCGATCACCTCGGGGTAGAAGTGATCCTCCCAGATGAACAGCCCGTCGTGATCCTCGGCCGATTCCATGGAGACGCCGGGACCCATCACCTCGCTCAGGCCGTAGATGTCGAGCGCCTGCAGGCCTAACGCGCGCTCGATCTCCTCGCGCATGCCGACGGTCCACGGCTCAGCGCCGAAGACCCCGACCTCCAGGGCGAGCGTCGATCGGTCGATACCGCGATCACACATCGTCTCGGCGATGTTGAGCGCGTAGCTCGGCGTGCAGCACAGCACGGTCGCGCCGAGGTCCTGCATCAGCGTGAGCTGTCGCGGCGTGTTGCCGCCGGACGCCGGGACCGTGAGCGCGCCGAGTCGCTCGGCGCCGTAGTGAAGCCCGAGCCCGCCGGTGAAGAGCCCGTAGCCGTACGCGACGTGCACGACGCTTCCCGGATGCGCGCCTCCGCAGACGAGCGACCGCGCGCAGACGTCCGCCCACGTCTCGATGTCGGCGCGCGTGTAGCCGACGACGGTCGGCTTCCCCTTCGTACCGCTCGACGCGTGGATGCGGACGATGTCTTCGGGCGGCACGGCGAAGAGGCCCATGGGATAGTGATCGCGCAGATCGGCCTTCACCATGAACGGCAGGCGGCGGAGGTCGTCCAGCGAACGGATGTCGCTCGGGGCGACGTGCGCCGCGTCGAGTCGCCGCTTGTGAAACGCGACACGATCGTACGCCCACTGCACGCTCCAGCGAAGGCGGTCGAGCTGGAGCTCGCGCAGTCGCGGCCGAGGCATCGTCTCGATGTCGTGGTTCCAGATCATTCTGTCATTCCGAGCGACCGAGGGAGGCGAGGAATCGTCGGGCGTTGTCATTCCGAGCGTAGCCCGCGCGTAGCGCAGGCGAAGGCGAGGAATCGCACTCGTCCCGACCGGGGGCTTGTCCCTCTACCGGGAGGATGGCGATTCCTCGCCTCCGCCGCTGCGCGGCTCCGCTCGGAATGACAGCGTGCATCATTTCCCGAAC
>Ga0105249_10000429_pt1 | contig 40121 bp, 57 predicted proteins | sample KBSS44metaG_FD_81522 | JGI IMG/M metagenome (GOLD analysis project Ga0105249, IMG submission 81522) | Switchgrass rhizosphere microbial communities from Kellogg Biological Station, Michigan, USA - KBS S4-4 metaG | ecosystem: Host-associated > Plants > Roots > Rhizosphere > Soil | place...
TCATAAAAGCGGCGATCGCGAAAAGGCTAAAAATGAGTTTTTTCATGGGTTTTGCCAAAGCTCCTAGTTTTCTTATTTCGAGAAAAATCAAAAATTAAGTTTGATACCAAAGGGCCCCGACGATATCCGCGGCCGCCCGCGTTGGGATCGCGAGGGCAACAAAGTCGAGATCGATCTTAGATCTCGTTTGCCTCGAGAGGGCCAGCTCGAACGGGGCATTATTGTAAGCCTGATAAAGATGGAAAACGACAAACTTGGCCGGGTTTGCTTTGGTCGGGGCGATCGCCGCCACGCTTGTAAATGAGAGAGCCCCCTCGCCGATCGTCCAAGCCTTTTTGCCTACCGGGGTGAGCGGGGTACCGACCCCAACGGTTGCCACGCTCAAAAGATCCTCATCGAGCACTTGTGAGGCCGCACATTTGATCGAGCCCCCGACCTGATCGAGATTTCTCTCGAGCGGATATTTGAACTCGTCAAACATTTCCTCGGTGAAAGTCTTTGTGAGAGTGATCATGGCGCCCTGCTCAGTGAGGCCCACAAGCTTTCTCGCGGGGTTTTCCGTCGCATCCGGAGTGCCGTCAACCCCAATGGTCAAATACTGCGCGGCGGCCGGGATCACAAGGCCGAACCAAATGCGGCTCGCGTTTTTCTGGGTTTTGGTGATATCGATCGTTGTTGCCATGATTTTCTCTCGCTTTTGATTATTTCAGAAACTTCGAACCGGCGAAAAATCGCCCTTTCGCTTACGATTTTAGCGATTTATAAAATTCGTTGATCCTCTTGCGATTCTCGACCGCGGCCTTTTTATTTTCCTCGACCGTTTCCATTGCCGCGGCAAAGTGAAACTCGGCCTCGGGCAAGTGAGCAAAATCCTCGAGCCGGGGCTCTTGGATCTTTTCGGGATCCGGCATTTGCAAACCGCCGAAGAGCGGCGATTTGAATTGATCCTCTTCGAAGTGCCCATGCCCGCCGATCTCGGCAACCTTGCGCAAAACCTCGATCGCTTTATCTTTGCCAAAATACTGAACGGCCCGCGGATAAGTGAGGGTGCCGATCGACTCAACCGTTAATTCAGTCTTACCCGCCGCGGCGGTGCCGGTTTCGGTGCCGGATTTGTCTTTTTCTGTTGCCATTGTATTAATTGCCTGCCTTTTTAAGAGTTTTCGCTTGCCGCATCGATCACCCAAGAAACTTTTGTTTGCGAGATCTGAATGAACCGGCTTTTAATCTTGCCCTGCACATCAAAAATGGTTTCCATACCGCTCAGAGTGCTAGTAATTGGAATTATAGAGCTCTCGTTTAGGGTTGTTTTCGGTACATTCGCGAGCATCGACTCGAGGGCCATCACATATTTAGGGGCCATTTCTGTCAGCTCATCCTGCTTACCGTGAATAAGGGCGAGCTCGAGCGTGAGCGAAAAAACGACAACCGCCACATCGCTATTAGTAAAAGCTTGCGAGTGATCGGTCTGCAAAAATGTGAGGGCCGGAAAAACGGAAGTAAGCCGGGCACTTGTATGAAATTTCTTTATTGGCTCGAGGCCCGCCCCTGCATTAGCCCATGTAAGAGCCTCGACCTGATTGGCCTTGAAATAGCCGATCAAATTATCCTTGATCGCCCGCTCATCGAAAACCTGTATATGCTCGTCGGGGGGCCATGCCATGATCTATTTAACCTCGACCGCCCGGGACAACATACCCGACCCCGCGGCGAATCAATTTCACAAGTGAGCCCTGTATTGTTTTCATTAATTCGGTTCTTTGCTGATCCGAGAGATCGATCACTTTTCTTATCGGCAACCGGCCGGCCCCAATATGATGAAACCGCCCGCGGGCAAGCGATGTACCGATGTTTATCTCGTCTTTTGAAGTGCGATAGACAGAATCACCGGTGTGCCCGGTAAGCGATTCTTTAAGGGCCCCGGTCGCCTCGAGGATCTTGAGCCCCGGGCCATATCGATCAATCTTTTGGGCGGCATATCGCTTACTGAGCTTTTTCCATTTACCGCCGCGGCCGTCTTTGCCCTCGCTGCTAAACTGCTGCTCTTCGAACTCCCAAAACTTCTTTCTAACATCGGGCCAAATGGGCCTGAGATCCGAGATCACGGCATCGAACCGATCAAACTCCCGATCGAATTCAACCTCACCCTCTACGATTAAAGAGATCCGGGCCATTCACTTTTTACTTTTCGGTTACCTTTTTACACCGGGAGCATGTTGCCTCGCCGGGATTTTCAGCAAACTTGAGTCGGTTCTTTTGCTTTTTCTGCCCACAAGCCGGCTTGCCTTTAATATCGATGTGAACTTTCATAATTCACCCCCTGTTTTTATTACGAAAAATAGAGATTTGTTGAATATAACCCGCGATAGCGTTGCGTCGAAGCTTCGAAAGTAGGCGAAAACATGGCGGTAACCGCGGCGGTCGGCACCCCCGAGAGATCCGCAAAGGCGAGATCCTTGCGCCGCCATTGGAAAAGACCTTGCTCGATGCATGCGAGCTTGATATCGGCGGCGATCTGAGCAAAGCCCCATCGGGCCGAAACGGTTACCGGGGCATTTTTCGCGATCGCGTAAGAGAAAATAAGAAAGTTTTCACGCTCGGCATACTCATCGGTTAGGGTTGGCACCGTTACCGGCGAACCGTCGACCGTAATTGCCGCGAGAGATCCCGGAATATAAGGGATAATCCTCAAATATTCGTGGCCCTCGCCCAAGAAAGTTTTTATGCTCGGGGCGGCATCGGCGGCCTTAAAAAATCCCTCTTCCACTTCGCACTCGCGATCGAAAAGCCTCGAGATCCCCTCGGCGAGAGTCTCCCAAGCATCATTGCCCGAGCTCTCAGTTTCCTGAGCGGCGGCTTTCAGATCGGCGGCGGTTGCGTAAAGTATCGGCGGCACAAATCGAGATTAAAGAATTTTGATCGAAGTTATTAAGCTCCCTAACTTCGCCGGGGCAAGGGCCCTTTTGCCGGCAAGACCAAAGCCCGGCGGCAATTCCCGCAAGTGACTAGGGCCCGATCCTGCGTGAGCTCGAGCTTACGTTTCCGGCGGGCCCCGAGCTGCACTTTAGAGGAGCAACGGCAAAGCGGCTTGCCGGGTGAAAATTCATAATGCGTCTTGAGCTCGCGCATGCCCGCCCTCGGATCAACCGCCGCCCTTGCTCTGCAAAACCCGCAAAGTGCTAAATGTTTCCTCTTCATTGCCCGGGAATTTTCGAATAGTTCCATCGGGCAGAGTGAGCTTTATCTCAACATCGTAAGTGTTCACAAGATCGGTAAAAGCCCCCTGCAAAAGATATTGCACTTTCCCGGGATAGTTTACTTGATTCAAAATTGTCGCTGCCTGATCGATAAGCAGGGCCGGATCGGCATCGATCGTGATCTTTATGAGCGCCGCGGATCCGTCCGGAATGGGATATATCTCTTTCACCCCGGTAAGCGGATTTGTATGCTTGAGCGTAAAAACCAAAGGATGATTATGGTTTCCCTGCTTAACTATTGAATCGCCCATGTTAATCGATCTCCAAGAAACTATCTCCGATCGAAGCCTCGAGAAACGCCTCGCCCGGGCTCAATTCTAAGAAACTTTCCCCGGTGCTAATTTCGAGCCAAAGCGGTTGAGAGGGCCGCATGAACGGGGCGATCACGGCAAAATTAGCACCGCCCCCGGTGTAGCTGAACACCCCGCCCGCGGCCGTGAGCACGTATGAGCTCGCCACACTCTTGAAAAGATTCGCATCGCTGCCGGTGTAGACAAAGACCCCGGTTGCGGCCTCGAGGATCCTCGAGACAAGCAATGCGGCATCGCTGCCCTGATAAGAGAAATCGCCCCCCGCGGCCGCGAGCACCCGCGCAAGAAAGAAATTAGCCCCGTTGCCAACATAAGAGAAAGTGCCCGCCGCGGCCGATAGCAAGCCCCCCTTTGAAAGATTCGCATTGCCGCCGGCATAACTGAACACCCCGGCCCCGGCCGGCATGAGCCGCTTATAGAGCAAATTGGCATCGCCCCCGGAGTATGAGAAAGTGCCGGGATTTGCGGCCAGCGTATAGGCCCCGGGCGAGGTTTTGAAAAGAGAGGCATCGGCACCGGCGTAATTAAATACCCCGGTTGCCGCGGCGATAAAGCGGCCGATCAAAAGATTCGCATTAGCCCCGGAATATGAGAAAGAGCCATTTGCCGCGGCGAGCACTCGCCCAAGCAAGAAAGCGGCATCGGCCCCGGTATAACTGAAAGCCCCGGCCCCGGCCGTGAGCAAATTCCCTTTCGAGAGCCCGGCATCGCCCCCAGAATACGAATAGACCCCCGCCGCGGCGGCAAGCACCCTGCTATATAAGAAATTCGCATTGCCCCCGGCGTAACTGAAAATCCCCGCGTCGACCGTGGCCCCAAAATTTCTAAAAAAGAAAGCATCGGCCCCGGAGTATGAATAGACCCCCGCCGCGGCTGCAAGCAAATGGCCCCAAAGCGTACCGGCATCGCCGCCGGTATAGCTGAAAATCCCGGCGGCCGCCGAAAGCACCCTGCTATACAGAAAATTGGCATCCCCGCCCGAGTATGAAAACCCCCCATTTGCGGCCGTGATCCCATACCCGCGGGCAAGCCCGGCATCACCGCCTGAGTATGAAAAACCCCCATTTGCGGCCGTGATCTTATACCCTCGAAAAAGTCCCGCATCGCCCCCGGAATATGAGAAAGAACCGGCCGCCGCGGTGATCGTTTGCCCGGTAGAGGGCGGGATAAACGCGAAAGTGTATGAGCGCCAACTTTGCCCGCCGCCGGAAAAGGTGCCCATATTGACTTGGGTTGTCGTAGTTGCCGCGGCTTCGGTTTTATAGATAGCATTAAACCCGGCGAGAGTACCGCCCGAATCCGTGAGATTAAAGGCGATCGTCCAACCTGAGGGCGGGTTTCCACTTGTAAAGAGATCATTGGTTGCATGGGCATCTACGGCAATTACAAGGCGATCGATACCGGTTGTCGTAATGGCCGAGGCAATTGGGGTTGCCGGATTTACACCGTTTGTAAAAACCCCGCCCTCGAACGGGGTGCCCGTAGTAACGCACCCGCGCACGACAAAAACAAAAGCCCATTGATCTGTTGAGCCGGCCGTTATCGCGGGCCCGGCGGTGCCGGCACCGGTTGCCCGTTTCCAGAAAAGGGCAAAACCATTGTCTACACCCTCGCCCGAGCTGCCGATCTTAGTCCAGCCCGATGTGGCGGTTGTCATAGTGCCCGCCGCCTCATTCCAAGAAACCGCGATCAAGATATCATCGGCTTGATGGGTTGGCGGGGTTGGCGTTGTCGACGCGCCGCCGCTTGTGTCGACCGCGATCGCTCCCGCTGAGATAAAAGTTGGGGCCGCCATAGGCTTCTTAAGAAAAATGCCCGGCCCTTATGCAAAGGCCGGGCCCATTCGGAGAAATATCAAAAGCAGGACAACTAACTTGCCGCCGGCTCGGCCGGCACCGGGAGCAACTCGAGCCGGTTCTTTTCTTCGGCCCGCACATTAAGGCCAAATTTTGTATCTTCGACAAAATTGCCGGCGTTCCAATTATCGCGGGCCTCTTCGATCGATGTACCGCGGGCCGAATAGGATCGACGCACGACCTTTGTTTTCTTTCCGTCGAGCTTTGCCGGGGCGGCAAACTCCCGATCGCTCGCCACATACACCGGCGGGCAAATTACACATCCGACCTCCCAAACCGCGGGCACCTGTATGCCTACCCGGGAGTCAAAATAGGTGGGGGTTTTGAGCATGCCCACAACCTCATGGCCGCAGTTTTTGCACTTATCGGTACCCTCGGCAAGGTGCTCGCCGAGATCCTTGCGGATCTTTTTCACGAATTCAACCTTGCTCTCATCGAGCAAAGCCTCATCGATCTCTTCTTGCATCTTTGCGGCCTTAGCCTCGAGCTTGTTTACGTTAGTTTTTGCCATGCCTCTTTGCCCCTTTTTGAAAATCTGTGTTTATCGAAAATTAGCTCGCTGAGATAAATCCGTTCGTACCGTCAAAGTCGACGGTATAAGTCTCACCATTGGCGAGCGTCACATCCGCGCCGTGATCGTAATGACCTACAAGCGGATCCGCGGGACTTGTCGGAGTATCGTTATAGACACCGACTCGCCGGAATGTTGCCACGGCACCGGTTGCCGTTAAAACAAGATCTGTGAGGATGAGCTTATATGTGCCGGTTGTTTGGGCGCTCGAGCTTGTCGTGATATTGCGAGTGCCTAGATTGGTGTAGGCGATCTGAGTTACTTCCGAGAGCAACCGCATGCCGGCCGTTGGGGCATTGGCGTTTGTCGTGAGAAACAAAACCAATTGATGAGAGGCAAAGTTGTGAACCCCCTCGAAAACATCCTCGATAAACGGTTGAAATTTTGTAAATGTAGCCATTTAGTTTTGCTCCCGGGCAAGTCTCGCAAGTCTCAAATCAACTTAGGGGCAATTCTAAAAGTTTAGAAAATCGGTTGTTTTTCGGGCACAAAAAGGCCCGCCAATGGTTCGCAGTCACCGGCGGGCAAGAGAGTATTCAATGCAAGTTTTCCTATTCGCCGAAAAGCTTATCACTTTTCGCCGGTCTTTGCCGATTTATTCTCGCTCGGCGCTGCCCCGCGCTTCGCCGCGATCTTTTCGTTATAGGATGCCGCTGCATTTGCGGTATCTTCGCCGGCGGCAACCGCCGCTTTCTCGCTCGCGGTTTCGGGTTTCAAAAGGCCCGCTTTGAGGGCCTCGCCTCGAGGAATCGGCACCCCGGCAACCGCAACCTGTACCTTGCGGCCATCCGGATTATCCGGATCCGCATCCACCAAAACGTCCTTTTCCGGAACGAAAGCATCAACATTATTTGCTAAATTCGATTTCATTTTCTTTTTCTCCCTGCTAAATAAAGCTCTTGGATCTGATCAAGGGCGAGGCAATTGATATGCCCCGCCCATAGGTACAAGGCCCCGGTTGGGCTTAGAACCCGGTTGCTTTCTCGATCGCTTTCGGTCGAGTCACCGCAAAAGCGGCCCGCAACTCGGCAAGGATTGCAACCGCATTCTGCAGGAAGAAATTACCCGGCTCACCAACCCGGATATTAGACTGCTCGCGATCCCAAAGCTTTGTGCCGATCTTGAATGCACCGCAAACGATAGTCCCGGAAGTCATGGCAACCGTTTCGCGAATCGGCTTACGCCAAACGCGCTGAGCGATCGGATCGTAGACCATCACATAATGGCCATCCGAGCCTTTCTCGAGCTCGAGCTGCTCGCCCTGTGTCGGGTGAACAATAAAGCCATCGGCCTCATAAAACTCGAGGGCGATATCGGTGATCATGCGGCGCATGGTATCGGCAACCGTATCGGTTGCTGTGAAAGCCCGGCCCGAAACCTTATGCACCCGAGTTTGAATGCCCGAAGTGCTCAAGATCCCGGTAAAATTGTTACCCGTACCGTCACCGGTAAGGATCTGATTCTCGAGGGCAAACTCGATCTGATACATCAATTCGTTATCGATCATCGATCGCAGATTCGGGGCATCCGAAAGGATCTGCCGCGATGCGGCAACCCATTCCGCAATGGTTTTCACGACCGCGGTTTTCAGATCGAAAGTGAGATCGCCTTGCGGCTTATCACCGAACTTGCTCGAGAAATCACCCTCGCCCGGTGTAATGGCGGCATCCCATTCCGGCACAACCGCCGCGTTATTCGTGCGGGTTGCCATGAGGATGTACTCGACCGCGTCGACCGAGGTTTGCCCCACATTGATGAGATCGAGGATCGTAAACGGCCTCTGCCGGGCGATATCGAGGATCTCGGGCTCGCGATCCTGCCGAACCGCATAACCGCCCTGCGTGTCGGTTGTGTTAAAGATCGCCTTTTGGTTCTTTTGGGCGATCCGGGTGATGAGGTTACCAACCGGTACGCTCCCCATCTTGCCGGCCGATCGATCCGCATTCTTGAACTGATCCGAATCGATAACCAATTGACCGTAAGACTTGCGAAGAGGCTGAGCCGCGGGGCCATCGCCGCCGGCCGGTGTCGGGTTTTTTTCGCCGCCCTTACCGCCCTCGGGCTCGGCGGTATATTCGAGCTGTGAATCGAGGGCCTCGAGATTCTCGATCTCGATCCTCAAAGCCTTACCGGCATCGATCATCGTACCCCATTTCGTGCGGTTATCATCGGTACGCAAGGATTCGTGCTCTTCCATATCGGCATAGAGCTTTTTCGCATCATTGGCCAGCTTGGCCAACTCTTGCTTTTTCTTTTTAAGCATTTTCTTTTCTCCTGATCTTTAATTTTCGAGGTTTGCTAACTGAATGCCAGCGTGAGCGAACCAATTATCGGGAGAAAGTGCGGTGCTTTCGGCGGCCGCGGCTTTGCCCTTTTCCGGATCATCATCATCGCTTGAGCTCCCGGTATCACATACGGCCCCGAGAGTAACGGCCGAGGAATGGATCAAATCGATTAATTTTTGATCCGAATCACTATTGCGGCGGCCTGCCTTGATCTCATCCTGCAACAAAACAAGCTGCGAAGCTATCGCGGCAAGCGGCATCATTATGAGGCCCTTTGCCCCGGCTGCGATCGTGGCCGAATTGCACCCATAGAGCACATCGCTTGTATCGTAAAGTTTTAATTCCCGAAGCTCGCGCACATTGCGGGTTTTCTCGGGATCGCCGGGCAAGGGCTCTGTTACCGTTGTGCTTTGGATCGTATCGTAAGCAAAGCTCATTTCGGTAATATCATCGGCATCGATCGCGTTGAGGATCCAATCGGCGAGCTCGATACCCTTGTAATAATCGCGATCGACAAGCAGGCCCCCGGTTGCCTCGGGCGATTTTTGAAGTACCTCGAGGGGGAGCTCGGCCCGAGTAAGCTCGCGCAGTTCTTTGATCGATGCGATCGGCGGGTGCTGCCAAGAGTGATTCCAAAGATGTTTGCACCGCGGGGCCCCTTCGGAGATAGTTTTCGCGAAAGCCCCCGGGATAATGCGATCGCCGATCTCATCGACGTTACCGAAAACCGCCGCGATACCAACCCGCCGGCGGCCCGATGCCTTTGCCTTGATATTGGTAAAAGCGAGCTGTTTGGTTTCGCGACTCATTGAGATTGAGAATAGAAAAAAGAAAAATCAGTTATTTCTCATCCGAAAGTGAACAACCGCCCGCCATGATCACACATAAGGGCATGAAAGCAAATAATCACATCGAACTAACCGCAACCCAAACCGAAAACTTTATCAATGATGCCATGCTCGCCACGGCCGAGGCCTTTGATGCGATCGCCCGAGGTGATGGGCGAACCGCTGCCCGGTTGGCCCGCCGAGCCTACTATTGTGCATACCGGGCCCGTTACGGGGTGCCGGAATCTCGTCCCGATAACTTCCCCGGATAGTGTTTCGCCATGAAACAAAGGCCCCAAAATCGGGGCTTTTGCCTTATCTAACAATATTGGTTAAGTGTAAGGGTTTAGGGGTTTTATTCAAAAGGTATGCCCTCTCGCGCCCCTCTTCGGCGGCCCCTTGTAAAATGTTGATTCTACGGCCCCTTATCGAAAGGGTAAAAAGGTATTTCCTATATAGAGACAGGCTTTACCCTTTCACCCGTGAAACATCGCACCGCGCGGCCCCGTTTCGCCGGCAAAAACCAAAGCGGCCCCGGGCTCTCACCCGGGGCTCGCTCTGCTTTTATCGTCTATGCGCCGCGGGCGGGTATTGGCCGCCACGTAGAGGCAAACACATCTTAACACACAAAGCGGCCCGGTGATCTGCGTAGCTACTGCGAATCGTCCGGGCCGCTCTGCCTTTTGCCAGACTAGGCTTTTACTATATCAAGTTTTTCTTTTTCACGTCCGTCGACAATCGCCTGCTGCCGGTTGTGTTGCTCGAGATCGGTTTCGGCCAGCTCGGCCGCGGCAATATCCTCGGGATCGCCACTATTTCTAGCGATGCGGCGCAAGGCGATCGCGATGATTTTCTTTTGAACCCCCGACCCCGAATTGACTAAAGTATGGATCTTGTCGAGCTTTTCGGTGTCGGCCCGGTTCGTTGTCTCAAGCGTCTGCCTGACAACCTCGACTTTCCCGGCCGCCTCTTCGACCTTTTCCGCGGTTTCGGCCTGCTTGAGTAATTGAAAAAGGCTAGTGCAAATAAGCCCGCAAAAACCCAAAAACGGCACCACGCTTTGAGGGGCCCAAATCACCCCGGCAATGCCGGCAACTACGGTTGCGGTTACAACTAACAAAATTCGATTATGCGAAATCATAAGCCTCTTTAATTCTCGCCCCTAACGTAAACGTGAAAGCACCGGCACCGATCGCCGCCCTCGCAATCCGGATTCGGGGCCGCGGGTAAATCTTCCGGATCATCGGCCTCGAGCCCATCGGCATCGCCGCAAGGGTTGCAAGTGTTAGCGTCCAAGATCGCCGAATAGATCACCCTATCCCAATCGCCCGAACGGGCCTCACCCTCGGCCGCCCGGCCCGTTTGGATCGCCGCGTTAGTTGTCGACCCCGCCAAAGCATCGATAAACTTCGCGCTCTGCGTAACCAAAGCATCTTTGAGAGTCTCGAGTGCATAGCTGCCAAGCAAATAAAGCTCGAGAAACTCCGCAACCGCCCGAGAGCCGATCTCATTGATCATGCGCGAGATCAACCCATCGGTAAGCTCATCGAGAAATTCGAGATCATCATCATCGAGGGCTTTCGAATCGAAAACAAAGGTATTTTGGCCGAGCTGCTTACCCGAGGCTTGGGCATTGAGCTCTTTCACGATCTGAGCCCGCCCCCGGTTAAATGCGGCCTTGATCGCCTTAGCAAGTGAGGCCCGCGTTTTTGAGCTAGGGATAAGCTCGAGCGTGTGGGCGGTTTTCGGCTCGAGATCATCGAGCTTATCGCACGACTGATCTATCAGCTCAAGACGGAAAGATCCGAGAATGCTCGCGACTTTCTCACGCTCGCTTTCGAAATCCTCGACCATGCCCTTTAGATCGAGCATTGCCTCGATTTCCGTGGGCTCGCGTCTAAGGGTTAATCCGTCTAAGTCAAAAGTTTTTTTTTCTAGGAATTCTCTGAAAGCGACTTTACTGGGATCCTCATCATCCGGATTATCCGGATCTTTAGCGAGATCCTCATCATCATCGCCCCCGGCCGGGGGTAATGCGGGATTAAGAGCCGGCGGGATCACCGGTTCATTCTCGGCCTCTTCGGCCCGCCGCTCGGGCGAGATCGCGATGAGGGTGCTCGGCTGCACATAGTAATCATTACCGGCCTTATCATCCGGAGAAAGGCCGATCGCATCGCGGGCCTCATTAAGCTTGATCAACCCGGCCTTAAAGTTTTCGCGGGTGCGTTTGTGGATATTGTCGATCTCTTCCTGCAGAAAAGCAGCCTGAGAAATATCGAAACCTACCCGGATCTGCTCGGCCTGTATCTTGCCGATCTCTTCGAACTCGGGCAAAACGAACCATGTGAGCCACTCGCGCAGGCTCGCGAGCTCGGGCGAGATCTTGTTATCCCAAAGGTTTCGAAGCTCTGCTTTAGCCGTAGCATTGGCCGTAACATGCACAAGGCCCACATAAGCCCCGACCAAATTGGGGGGTACTCCGAAAACCGCGCATATACGCGACTCAAAGCGGCCGGTGAGACTTTCATTGTCGAGCTCATCGAGATTCGAGCCGATCTTTTGATATTCGGCATTCTGATCGAGCACCGCCACGCCCTTTTGGTTCGAACCGCCGCGGGAATACTTGCGCCGCCAATCCCTTTGCATGGCCTCGCGTTTCGTTTGGTTCACCGTCATGTTGAGGATCTTTAAGATCCCCGAGGGAGTACCATCATTCTCGAAAAACGCATCAACGTAATCGGTAAGCCCAAGATCGGAGTTTATGCTCTTGAGCGCCGCCTCGAGCGGGGCAAACCCGAGATATTGATCAAGTAGATCGGCCCGCCGCCGGATCAAGAGATCCTCGGGCTTGATCTGAACATGGCGGCCATCTTTACGGGTGTATTCGTAATAGAGGATTTTGTCTTTCGCCCGATCATACTCGGCCCGGATCCTCACCGGGTTAAGAGCCGTGAGATTTACCGGGATCCCGGCTTGTGATCGCTCGACAAAGAGGCAGAAACGCCCAACCGATTGCTCACTCTGCACAAGCAACCGCCTGAGATCCCGACCGGTTTGCTCTCGATTCGGCCGGCGAAAGAGCCCGGTAAGCAAATGACCGTCGACCTTTTCCCATTCCCCTTTTGCCGATTTCTTTTCAACTATGATCTCCGCATCATTCATCACATCGGCGATCTTATTGATGCAGGCATAAACAAGCTCATGCGATCGGTACGCTTGAAAGGCCGAATTTGAATCGTAGAAAAGCCGGCTCGACTCTCGCCGCTTGAGACTCCAATGCTCCCAAAAATCCGGGGCGGTAAGTGCAAACTCGGCCTTGCGCTCGAAAAGGGTGCCGGTGATCTTTGTGATTTGATCGCTAAAGCTTGATAAGAGCCGCATTAGATTGTTACGCCCAAGTTGTTACTGTTCATTACCCCGTATCTGAAAGCATCCGGGTGATCATCGCCGCCCTCGCCATTTTCGTCACAATTGACCTTGAGCACATCCTCGGGATTTTTCGGATCATGCATAAGGGCCGGTAATCGCTCGATAAGCCCGGTGCACTTTGATGAGATTTTAAGCGATGGCTCGATCCCTTGTTTCTCATCGCCAAGCAGATCAACGATTTTGCCCCAACCCGGCCGCCTCGAGGCATTGGCGGCCCTGAGATAGATCCCATGCTCGGCAAAGTTATCCGCAAAGCTTTCGCCGGAATCGCCCTTTGTGGCGAACACATCGGGCCCGGCCACGGCGTTAATAAGATCCTCGACCTCGAGCCCCCATCGAGCGAGCATTTCCTTGATCCCCTCGCAATTCGAGCTTATGAGCTGATTTCGGGCGGCGAACTCATCGAGGCAGTATATGATCCCATCGAATTCGGTGAAGAGATAACAAACAGTCCAATGGCGATAACCGTAATCGATCGCGATCCAAAACTCGCAACCCGCGGCCGCAAAATCAAAGAGATCTCTCGGCTCGATAACGTGCTTATCATGCCGGAACTCTTCGAAGTATTGCCCGGCGAATATATCCGGATCCCCATCGAGCCACGCTTTGCGTTTCCAGCCTGTCAAAGCTTGCAGCTTGGCGAGATAGAAACGATCGACCCGCCGGTTATCGTAAACCGTGGCGGGTATAAACCGGGTTGAGGTTTCGGCCCCGGCCCGGTAAGGCTCGAGAAACTTCTTTTTTAGAAAGGCATGCGAGAGGCCGCCCCAGTTGAACGTGTAATACATTCGGGGCTTAAAGCCCTCGATCGATGTGCGGTTTACGGTTTTGATATCGGCCAGCTTTGATTGTGAGAGCTGCTCGGCCTGCTCGATAAAGATGACGTCATACTCGAGAGAAAGGTATTGATTGATATCTTTTTCATACTGGAAGTGCCCGACCTTGATGCTCGAGCTATTCGGAAAAGAGATAACAGTTTGGGTTGGGCGGTGAGGTACCCGGGGTAAAACTTTGGTCGAGAGCTTTGAGATCGATTCGAGAGCCGAGCCGCTCTTTTCGCGTAAGAATAAGACGCTTAAACCATTAAACTTTTGGCAATCATCAATGGCGATCTGAGCGAAACCGCAATGGGTTTTACCGCCGCCGCGGGCCCCGCCATAACCGATATCCTCGAGCTCATCGATATGATCGGCGGCTCGAGCGATCGCGTGAAACTCCATTTGCTTCGGTTGCGGAACGTAACCGGCAAGCAGAAATCGCTCGAGCGAGTCTTTAGGGATCCCCGAGGCTTTCGCCGCTTGGATCATCCTCATTGTAGAGGGCGGTACCCGCATGCGAGGGGCCCGAGCCGGCGGGGGTATCGGTATCATCACCATAAACTTTATCGATCGATGCCTGCAGGCCTACGTCGAGAGAGCCGGCCATATTGGCCGAGAGATCGAGCCGCTCGCGGTATTTCTCGGGCCGGTTGCCTTTGAGAAAGAACTCGAGCAACCGATCGCTTTTCTTGCGAATGGTGCCGACTATCTCGCCTTTGTAATATACGGGCTCGCGCCAACCTGTTACCCCTCGCACGTGCAGCTCTTGCTCGGCATCGTCTACGATCGCAATCTCTGTTTGATCCCAAGCCTCTTTGAAATCGGCATCGCTCTTTTTGTGATCATAGGCAACATTACGAGAGATCCCGGCGGCCTTGCAGGCTTTCGACACATTCCCGCGGGCCGAGCGAAGCCTCGCGAGAAACTTTTGCTTCTGATCATTTGAAAACGGTACCCCCTGCATAAGATTGTCCTATATGTCATTGTGACACATAACAATTTCCGTTACCTCATTTTGACTCATCCGTTTCGTAATCGACTCCGACAATCTCTTTATCGCAAGCTTTATGAATCCATCGCCGGCGGCCGTAATCCGTTAGCCGCAGATCAACATCGGCGATATCCGGCAAAGAGCATTGACATATCTCCGCGGCGGCCTCGATCGCCGGTTTCGAAACGGTATGCTCTTCGATGTATCGAATTGCCTCATCGAAAGCTTTCACCCGGCCCGACTGAAAGGAATCCCGCTGCCCATTCGAAAGGCCCTCGGCATCGGCCCGAAGCTCTTTCAAGTGATCGAGAAAATCGAGCACCCCAACAAAGGCAGGCTTTGGAAATATCCCGCCCATATCCTGCCGCTCGCCGGTACCGTACCAAAGCAAAAAGCTCTCGGCGGCCTCGCGGAGCTGCAAGAGGTTATTGGCCGATTCGTGAGATCGAGAGCCCCCCATCGGGCCCGGCATTGCGACCCCCTCATAAAAATTAAGAATGAGCCGGCACAAGACCCGGCAAAAGATCACCGGATCTTTGAACCCCTCAACGATCGCCGAGGGCCCGAGATCCTCAACATCGGCCATCTTACCGGGCTCATCCTGCCCGATCGATACCGGCTCAAAATCCCCGACCGGGCCAGCGGTTGCGGTAAACACTTTATCCGGCAATATTTTCTTGTATTCGCTCATTTTTACCCCCTTTTGGCCACATTTTTGATATATCGAGCAACCGCCGCGAGCATTGTTTGCACCCTCCGCGGTTTCGGTGCCCGGGCCTGCCATGCTGCCACTCGGGCAATAAATTCCCGGCCTGCCGCCGTTACATCCTCGACAATGATGCAATTATCTGCCCGCCATTCGCAGACAAGTTTGCCGCCCGGGAAAACGGCATTAAAAGTCTCGCCATGCAAGAGCTGCGCGTTTACATGCATATCGCCCACGGCGGCAAACTTCAAAACTGAACCGCCCTCATTCTCCCCAACAAAAGAAACTTTCTTTGCCATTTTTATTTTTCTCCCTCGAGGGCCCGCCAAGCCTCGCTCATCCTTTGGATCGCGTCGAGCTCATGGGGCCGATCGGCCTCGAGAGCTTCGGCGATCGGTATCAATTCGCCATTACGGGCGATCCAAGCCGGCTCATCGCCCGAGCTCGACCCGGCCGGCACCGCCACATACTTAATACCGCCCTCGATGATCACCGGCGGCAATCGACTAACCGAACCGACCCCCGGCAAGAATTTTGCCGGACGCATGGGCACATCTTCACCGTTAAACGTAAAGCTGCCCGGCTCGGCGATGAGGGGTTTTGATCTTGATAGTTTTGCCATTTTTAGACTACCTCGGGAGTGCGGGCTCGAGAGCTCTTATACATGAAATATTGGCGATCTGATCCCGGGATAAAGCGGGGTACCTGATAAAGCATTTGTTGCTCGAGCAAGAGCTTGAGAATGGGTTTTACCACGACCGGGGCGAGCCGTGAATCTTCGCAGATCTCCGAGATAGTAGTCGCCCCCTGCTGCTCGATCGAGAGCAAGACAAGCTCTTGCATTTGCGTATCGGTGAAACGTGAGATCGATCGCAGGCTTTCGAGGCAGGCATTTATCTGAGTGATGCCCCGCTCTTGGCCGAGCCCGGCGAGAAACCGGCGAGCTTTTAAGATCGCGTCTATTGCCCGGCGATATTCCCGATCGGCGGCGGCCCGAATCGGATCCGGCTCACCCATATCAAAAAGAAAGGGTTGGGTTAGATCCTGAGCTTGGGAAAGTGTTGCCATTTTTCTCGAGAGGCTTTTAAGATTTATCTTCTTTCACTTTGTAGAGGGCCCCGGCCGGGCATCGCAGGCAATTGCGCCGGGTTGTGCTTTCGTAAATATGCCCGCAGGCATTGCATTTTTTCTTACACCGCATCGATCTCTTTTCTTTTGATTCCGGCATATCTGCTTTCATTATCAAGTTACCTCACATTTATAGTTTTTCTAAACGAAAACTGTTAGCCCCGCGTTTTTCTTCCAAAAGCCGGATAAACCAAGCCTGCATTGCATTGCAAATAACCGATTGCTCACCGCGGCCCCGATCTTCCGGCGTAAAGTACATGGTATATAGCTCGGGGCGGGCCCATTTAGTGAAATCGCCTTTCTTATTCGTCCGGGGCCCCGATGGGTGATAGATCCAAATGTGCGTATGCAAGAATTCGGTAAGCAATACGATCATCACGGGATCGCCGATCTGCCCCCGGGCATGCTCGAGGATCCCGTTGCAGAGCTCGATCTCGGCCCGGTAAGCGGCGAGTGTAGGCATCGCGAGATAGATCTCCTCATGCTGCGTAGTTTTCGACCATGCTTTCTCTACGTCGAGATCTGAAAATTCTTGATAGAGGGGGAAGAGATAATTGATCACCCGCTCACGCGAGGCCCGGGCCTCTTCGCTTTTGAAAGTGGCGATGAGATCGATCTCACTCGCCCGAGCAAGCGGTTTTTGCGGTGTTAAGCTCGGCATTCTCTCCCGTTACATATAGGGCAGGCATGCCCATACATTTTTTTAATGCAAAGCCCCGCGGCCGCGGATAAACCATGCTCACATCGCAAACAAATCTCTTCCTCGGGGATCGCTCTTTTACCTGTCCAAGCCTCTTCACCGGGATCTGACATATCGAGCGCCGTTTTCAAGGGATCCTCGCCCTCATCATCCTCGAATACTGGCGGCCCGAAAAGATCCTCGACCGCCTCGCATAAAAGCAGCCATTCGGGCGGCCAAGCAACCGAATTCGAATTTTTAGACCTTTCAAACCCTTCCCAATTCTCGGGCTCATGCACAAAAGCCCGGGCCAGCTCGGCGAGCTCGCTAACTTTCGAAAGGGCCTCGCCAAAAGTGAGCTCTCGCTTAAATTTATGATCTGCCATTTTTATTATTTCCCCTGTGAAGTGATCCAAATCTCGGCATCGCGGGCCGCAGCAATGTATTCCGGCGAGGGATCGCCCCGGATCTCTTGCCCGGGTTGATAGGCTGCCCAAATGCGCCGCTTGAGATATTGGGGGAGCTGCATCCAATGCTCGCGACACCCCCACTTTGCCGGCGGCACTTGTTTCGAGCACCCCGGCCAGTGGCAATGATGCCGCCGGGTTTGCCTCGCCGATCGCACATAATCGGCTTTATTCATGGCCCCACTCGAATATCATGGTTAAAAGCGATCTCGCCGCATTTCGAGCATGATGCCGAATCCATTCGGCCCGCCTCATCGCGAAAGATCGGCCCATCCCAAACATGCTCACAAGGCCCCTCGGGGCAATTGCATGTACAGTTCCCCGGCGGCGGGCAAATGTTCATTGTGATTTCAGTTTCCATTTTTATTTTTCCCCTATTAGATCCGGCCATTCTTTCGCCTCGAGGGCCTCGGCCCGGGGCGGGATCGGCATATCATCGAGCGCGAACTGTAGACCGTGAGCGGCCGCGGCATCGGCAACATTTTGCAAAGTGGCATCGGCCCATTGCTTCGTTAGATCGGCCCGCTCTTTTTCTTTTTCGGCCTCGGCCCGCCATATCCCGGCGGCCTTTTCCCAATTGATAAGGGCCTCTTTCGCGAGTTTGCGATGCAGCAATGCGCCGATAACAAAGCCAAAAAAGGCCCCGCCGACAAAGATGCACCAAAAAACAAAAGGCCCGAGTAATAGCATCATTTTTTCAGCATCCCGCCGAGCTCGCGAAAATATCCCGGCACCGCTCGAAAGCCCTCGCTCATCGCCCTTTTCTTTTCCGCGGGATCGCTAACCATTAAAAACGCAGCCCAACACTCGGCCCGGTTTGGCCGAAAAGTGTAAAGCTGAATGCGGCCTTTCGCATCGGCGATCACATAACCGTAACCAACCGCCTTTTTTCTTTCTTGCTTAATTTTCGCCATTGAGCTCCCCCTTTACCGCGGCCGGGCCCGCGGTGAGCTGCTTATTAACAAGATCGAGGGTTGCGAGCGAATCGGCTTGAGCGATCACGCTCTCAAGAGCTCTATCGCTGCCGATATTCACTTTGAGCAAAACGGTGTCGCGCACATTCGCAAGGGCCTCGAGATCGGCCTCGATTTGTTTTTCGTTTTCTTCCCATGCGGCAAGCCGATCGAGATAATCTTGCGGGATCCAGAAAATCTGCTCGGCCTCGAGAGTTACCGAATGCGAGCCGCTTGCCGGAACGTAAACATATCGCCCAAGTTTGCGATCCCATCGGCGGCCGCTCTCATCCTCGAAAGAAACGAGAGCATCATCTTTGCCCATTTCGAGCACCCGCTTTTGCACATAGGCCCCAATCTCTTCGGTTGATTTGATCTTGAGCTCGCCCCGCATCGCAAGAGCGACAAGGTAATTATTCAGCATCGGCCGCTCATACCGCCGGGCCTCGATCGCCTCTTGCTCTTTGCTGAAACCCTTATCAACCCAATCGGTTAAATATTTTCTTTGGTCTTTATTCATTCCCGCCCCCGTTTTCATTGCCCGCGGTGAGCTGCTTTTGCTTGGCCTCTTTGAAGAGGGCAAAAGCATTTTGCCCCTTACCGTCAACCGCAAAACCAAAGAAAGCTTGGGCGAGCTCAACTTGCTTGATGCTCACCGCGGCGAGCTGTGCATCGATGAGATCTTTCATAATTCGCCAACCGACCCGGAAAGCCTGCTCGCGGCTTTGGTATTTCGGCGGGGCCCCGCCGGTCTTGAGCACCCCAAGCACCGCCTCGACGTTACAATCCAAGTGAAACCATTGCGGCTGCCCAAGCAGGAAAGCGGCAAACTTGATCCCGGTTGCCTGTCCTTTGTCATATTCGATTTGGATCGAAGTGATCCCATGCTTAGCTAAGATCGCTTGGATCTCGCCGACCGTCTTGCCCGCGTCGACTTCGGTTGTGTAATTTTTCAGTGCCATTTTTAACCCCTGCGACAAACCGGTTTACCCCTTCGGGGCCCTCGGCCTTATAGATCTCAGTAACTTTTTCGGCGAGAGCTGCAGCAATGCGCTTTGCGAACTCAACGACCCAAAGACTCATGCTCACGGCAATATTGAACATCGCCTCATCGTAAGAGCCCGGGGCGATCGCCGGCCGGGCCCGGTGTTGCTCCCAAAAAAGAATGTGATCGCAAAGCATCATCGCTCGAGCTCTCCGCACTCTCGAGCGTATTCCATAAAGTGCAAGACCTTTTCCTTTTTCGCCTTGAGATCTTGGGTTGTGCCGCCAAAGACCGGCACCCCCTCGGCATATAAGAGCTCGAGCACCGCAAGCAGATCGGTAACCTCGGCGGTGAGCCGGGTACCGTTATCGAGCTCTTGCCCGGGTTGGATCTCGCCGATCCCAAAGCGCAGGATCTTAGTAACCCGTTGCTGAACTTCGGCGCACTCTTCGGCGAGACAAATCAGTAAATGCTGCGTTTTATTGATCATCGATCTATGCCCCCGAACCGATCAATTTAGTGATATTGTCCGAAAGCTTGCCCTTGCCGAGATCCGCGGCCGGATTAGTGATCGAGAGGCCGCCGGTTGCCCGGGCGAGCTTATAGAGAAAGTCCCGGCCGAAACCGCTCTCGGGCCCGATAAAGATAGTGTCGATCTTGCTCGAGAATTTGCCGGCCTCTTTGAGAGTACCCGCCTGATCATCCGGGCAACCGTCACTGATCAAGATGAGCCGGATTCCACACCCATCGGCCATCTTGAGCATGCGAAGAGCGGCGATCATATCGGTACCCGATCCTAAATATTGAGGTACCCCGCCGGGGCAAAAGATCGCATGATCGCTAAAAGAGCAAACGGCGATCTTGCCCGCATTCTCGGCCTGTAAGCGTTCAAGCTCGCGGCAAGCCGCGTTGTATCGCGTATCATCGCCCTCGGCGTCATGGGCCCCCATAGAGCCCGAAGTATCGACCATTGCGACACACTCGACGTTAAGAAAGCTCGAGGCAAGCGTTTCGTTATTCTTTTGAGCAACCGCCCCGAGGCTGCCCGCCACGATCGACTGATTTTTATTCGCCATTTTTAAGATCTCCATTATTAAAATGCTGAGGTATTCGCGCAGAGGCCGCGCATCCTCTTGCTATCCCCCACCGCCGGCCGCAAACCGAACAAATGATCCAATCGCTGCCAATGTTGCGAGGCTCGACTAAATCCACGGCAAGCCTAGACCCTGAGCACCGCCGCTTTCCTTTATTGCTCTTTCTCGTTCCCATATTTACACCCATGCGATCGCGTGAGCATCGCCCGCCCAATAAGAGATCATTACCTGTCCAAATTGATTCTCGATATCGTTCCACTCAAGAATTTCTTGCACAATCAAGCTATTCAGCTCGCGCGTAGCTTTCACCCGAAGCATGCCGCATCGAAACATCGGGATAAAATATTTTGAGGCAAACCGGGCCCCGCCCCGGCCAAAGCTTTTCGCCTGAGCCTCGAACATTAAGCCCGCGTTATACCGGGCCCGCCGCATCGGATCATTGAGGATATCGAAAGCCTCTTTACACTTCTCGAACATTTCCCGGGCCTCGGGCTCTTTGCAGATATCCGGATGCCATTGCCGGGCGGCTCGCTTATAGGCTTTCTTGATATCGATCGCCAAAGCCTTTTGGTCGACCCCCAAGAGCCCGTAATAAGTTGCCGGGGCCGAGGTATCGACTTGCTTGAACCATGAGCGCAAGACTTTCTCGGGGATCTTTGCCGACCATGAGCCCCCGGAGTGTACGCTCGCCGCGTTACCATCGCGGCAACTGCCGATATAGTCAGCTTGAAAAGTGATCTCGAAAACCTCGGGGGCCGGTGCAATTACGGTAGGCATTTGCACATCCCCACCATAAGCGGCATCGATAAGCATTTTCAGCTTGTCGGCATACTGAGGGGAGACAAGCCAGCATTTGCTCGGGGCATCCCATGAGCGCCCGGTTGTCGGAATCTCGATCTTGAGCCGCGAAACAAAATCGGCATTGTAGGGGGTTTTAACTTTGAGCCCGCCGGATTCGGCGGTAACTGAAATGCTGCTATTGCGGGGGCCGCTCGAGCGGCCTCGAGAGCATGCGAATCCGGTGAAAGCTTGCCCGGTATCCGGATCGAAACCAACAAATTTTGCCATTTTTCTATACTCCAAAGGGTTTTGATCGAGGGGCCGCGGGGCCCCTCTCAAAGCACCTACCGCGGATTATTTGCATCAAATCCGTTTCGACGACTGGCCGGCGAGTCTTGCACGTAGAGATCAAGCGGCATCGCCAGCGTAAAGAGCCCCGTTACCGGGGTACGATCTCGAGCAAACAATACTCGATCGACTCATCTGTACCGCCGCCGAGATCCGGATCGCTAAGGCCCCACATATTTTTGAGCCGCTTAACCCGCCGGTAACCGGTTGGAACCTCGAGCCCGGAACACCGGCCCGCAATAAATAAATGCGTTTCGAGGGTACCGCCGCCTTGAGGCAGGATATAAACGATCGAAGCAACAAATGTAAGATTGCCCTCGGCATCGTAAACCCCTGACTTGCCGTGATAGGAAGTAGAGCCCGCCGGCACCGTTGCGGTAACGATCGGGTATCCGGTCGAATTGCTGCCCGCCGGAATAAAGAACTGAGCGAACCCGCTACCGCCCTGAGCCGAAGTGTTACATGTTAAGCATGCGATCATGCTCACGAAAAGGATCACTAAGACCCCCAATTTAACCCAAACTTTATAACTGATCATTTTGATTTTTCTCCATTTCTTAAACTTTTAACTGCTATTGCCCTTTGTCGCGAATCGACTCGAACAACCTAACATTAAATGTTAGGTAAGTCAATCCTCATTTCTTAATTTGCTCTTTTGCGGTTCGAGCTTTTGTTTCCGCGAGCTCGAGATCGATCATGATCTGCCTCAGTCTCGACCGATCCCGCTCGGCTTGGGCCGATTGGATCGCCTCGATCTCGCGCTGGAATTGCTGCCGCTCACCGGCCCGCCGCCCCGCCATGCCGATCCAAAAGCCCGCCCATAAACACACAAGTAAACCCATCGCCCCGATATAGATATAGATCGAGAAAGGTAAATCCGATCGCTCTTTCTTGCCCTTTCGCCTCTTGATCTCTTGAGGCTCTTCGCACTCGCAAAACCATGTGGCATGCTCGGGGCATTGTTTGCTGATATTGAACTCGCGCATAGTTTTTAATCCTCTTTCTCGTCGGTATCAACATAATTTCGGGCCGGCGGCATATCGCCCGGCACCGCGGCCGCTTTCGGCTTGGCCCCGCAGTATTGACCATGTGAGGGCTTCTCGAGAAACCCATCTTTGAAAAGCTCATCAACCGCTTTCTTGATCGCATCCTCTTTGAATTCGGCCTCAAAGAGAGTAATGAGATCGGCCTTTGTAACGGTTTCCGGATATTGCACCGTTACCATGTGCCGGCGAATTGTTTTGTATGCCGTTAGCTTTTCGGCCTGCACGTAATGGGTTGCATGAAACCATCGATCGGCCTCGAGCTTAAAGACCCGGGTATAGTTTTGCCCGCCATCGGTCTTACGCTTGGCGCACTCGACTGTTACCGGCTCGCCTTTCGACACATCGCCAAACATATTTATGACGGTACGAGAAAGGGCCTGCAGGGCCGAGGCCCCGCGGCCGGCATGCACCCCGGCATGTTCGAGCTCATTTTTCTTTTTGCCGTAATGGTGAGCGAAGAGAAAAGCGCAGTTACCGGTGTAAGCCATTTTTAAGAGAGGCTTGATAACTTTTTTCGTTACTTCGGCATTAGAGTTTTCGTCGTTAAGATCATAGGCCGCGGAAACATTGTCGACAATAATAAACTCGACCCCGTTTTTCTCGATGAGCTCATTTGCCCATTTTTCATGGGTATTGAACTGAAAGAGCTCCCCGCCCATGAGGCCTTTTGGGATCACAATATAATTTTCTTCTAGCTCTCGAACCTCGCCCGGGGTAAACACTGTGAACATTTGCCCGAGATCCCTTTGCACATCCTGCGCGTCATTTTCAAAATCGAAATACGCGATCTTTACCGGCCTCATACCCTCATAAAAAGGCTCGAAAGGCCGGCCGGCCGCCATGCACATTCCGATATTTCTCAAGAGCGTAGTTTTGCCGGCGTTTGTTGCGGCTTGGATGATCGCGATATCCCGCTTGCCAATGTGAAAACCTAAAATTTCTTTCTCTTCGAAAACCTGAGCCATGAAATCGCGGAATAGATAGGGCCTGAGCGTGTTTTCGTGATCGGGCGGGGCATTCGGATCAAGAGGGTCCGCGGCGGGATCGATCGGCGTTTGCGGGGCATATCGCCCGACTGAGAAAGCGATGTGCCGGATCTCATCATCCCCGAGCGGCGGGGTACAAACCCGCTGATTTTCGATATTAAGGGCCGCGTAGATCGCCCCCTCGCTTAGCCCGCCATGCCTGAGCCGCCCGGCCACGCTTGTCAGCGTTTGATTGCGCGAGCCCTGCGATATTGCATCCGGCATCACAACCCCCGGCGGGGGCGGCGGTACAACGAAAGACGCGGGGCCCGCCGCTGCTACCGGCCCGGTGCCGTTACTCGCGCCGTTTGCCGTTGTCGATACCGGGGGCGGGGCTTGGGCCTGCAGTTTATCGATCCAATCTTTCGGGAATTCGGCGAGCTCCGAATGCGAGTTTTGAAACTCATATCGCTTACCGCTCGCATGTATCGAGGGCGGGGCCACTACATAACCGCCATCGCCGCGCACATCGATAAAAGGCCCGAGCCTCGATGCCGAGTTTTTGATATCGATCCCGGCCGGGTATTTGTAATAGAAGTGCAGGCCCGCCCCGGTCTTTACTTTCGGTGTCGTGAAAATCGTTAGATCCACATCGCCAAAGATAAGGCTCGAGCTATGGGCCCCTTTCGCCATATCAACATCGAGCACGACTATGCCCGACCCGGGGCCGGTTGCGATCCCGATATTCGCCTCGGGCCATTGCTTAAACCATGCCTCGATCTGAGCAAAATCCTTGCTCGCGTCGAGGCTGCCGTTTTTTGTAAGAGGGTGTTTACCGGGGCTTGGGCAGTCAACTTTTCCACATGTGCATTTTGCGTCTGATCCGATCGAGTGAAGAGGCATTACGGCCCAACCCCATTCACTCACATAATTAAGAGCGAAATCGAGATTCGTAAGCACTTGAGTATTCATATTGAGTGAAATTTTCCTAGTGAGCTTTAGTAACCGAATCAATTGCCCGGAGATCCTCAAGCCCCGGGCAATCCGTTCGATCACTAAAAAACTAGAAACCGATCGCGGGATCCGGCACCGCCGAAACGGCCGGGGCCGCCGGCGTTGCAACTTGCGGCTGCGCGGCTTGGGCTTGCGGATTCGCTTTTTGCTGCTCGACCCATGCCTTTTTGCTTTCGTAATCGAGGGCCTCGATCGCCGGCATGTTCTCCATGAGCGGCATGATCGCCCCGATGTTGGCATAAGTCTTATCGCCCGACTGAGCATGTACAACCGAAATGATCGCGTTGCGGCCCGTAAGATCGATATCGACCCCCGGGGGCTTGAGCTCGGCCTCAGTAAGATCATGGCCCCGCCACGCGAGCAAGAAAGCCCTTAGCCCGCTCTTCTCGCCGAGCGTCATGGCATTCAGCTTTTTCGAGCGAACCTCATACCGCTTGCCGGTTTCGGGATCGACCTTATTGAGCTGAAAAACGTATTGAATGGGCCAGATCATGCGGGGCTCATCCTTTCCCGTTTTGTCGTTTTTGTAGATCTGCTCTTGATGCCCCCAATCGAGCAACTCGCAACAGATCCCTTGATATTGCCCAACCGGGGCAAGCACGAAATTGCCCGTTTCCTTGTGTTCAACGTGAAAACTCATTTTTACTTTTCTCCTATTTTTATTCTGATTTATCGGGCCTCGCGGCCCCGAGCACAACGGTTATTTTGTTTGCTCGGCCGGTGCATGTGTGTGTTCACCCTTTGGAAAGTGAGAGGGCAACGGGTTGCCGCCGGGCGGCGGCCCCTCTCGAAAAAACACATACACCGGCACAACAAACAAAACCGGGGCTTACAAAATTATCATACCTAACAGAATTTGTTAATCAGTTTGTGCCGCTCGAAATGCTTTCGCATAAAATTATCGAGCACTTGCTCGGGCGGTACCCCGCCGGCACCGGGGTCGATCACCCCGCGGAGCTCTTGCACTTCCCCGCACTCGATACAGGTAACGGTGTCGGCCTCGCCGATGAGGCTTACCCGCACATGCTCGCTCACCTTTTGCAGCTTTCGAAGCCTCGGCCAGCTCGGCACTTTTGGATTTAGCACTTTGGCAAAAACCTTGCCCCGAGCATCCCGATGCTTAGTTTCCACATGATCGCTCACGGCCTTTTTCTCGGGGGCGGTAAACCCGCAAGAATTGCATCGAAAATTCGGATTTATCTGTAGCTCTGCCATTTTGTTTTAATCGCGATCGCGATCGATCGCCGCGTTAAGATCCGCATCGAACCGCCGATCTTTGATCTCTCGAGGTTTCGCATCGCGTTTCTTACGGGCGGCCCGGCGAGACTTCCAAACCCCTCGGCGGTGCTTATATCGAAACTCTTGAGCAAGATCTCGGGGAAAGATATAGATCGGCATAGATAAGATTATCGGCCCATGCTAAAAAGCAGGCTGAACAAAAAGACCGTGATCGCCATCATCGCGAGCCCGGCCAGTAAAAAGTAATGCCGAACCGGTGAGCCCGGTTGCAAAGCTCGCGAGAAAGGGCTTATCCGGCAATGCGAGCACTCCCCCGGCTCGCTCGGCAAGCCACAAGTCGAACATTCGAAATCGTGAAAATTTAAGATCTTTGCCATTTTGAAAATCTCCCGTTTAGAATTGAACCGGGGCGAGCCGTACACTCTCGCCCCGACCGTGAGGCAGTTAAACCGCCTCGCTCTCAACCGCCCCTTGTTCGCTAGTCTCTTCGATCGGTTCGCCCGCGGGCACCGGCAAAACCGATGCGATCACCGCGGTATGATCCGTTTCTTTCTTAACGAAATCGAGATTTACCTTTTTATCTTTTGCATATTTCTCGAATTGCGTTTTCGCCACGATCAACATAAACGGGGCCTCTTTCTTGGCCCAATCGGTTGCCGCCGCGATCTCATACTCGAGCTTGACCGTATCGCGCACGCTCAAATGTTCATCGAAAGTCTTTTCGCCGGTTGCGATACGAAAATCGATAAGCTCGCCCCGCAAGGCCGCATCGGCAACCTCGAGGGCTTTCTTTGTCCGCTCATGCTCGGCGATCACAAGAGTATTTGCTCTCTCCCATTGACCCCGCACATCCTCGAGCTCGAGGATCAAAGTTTTGTATCGCTCACCGTAAGCGGCCTCGGCCCCGGCCGCAAAGTGCCGGGCCCGAGCGAGTTTAGTTTTGAGTGCGAGAATATTAGTCTTTTTCGCCTCGATCGCGGCCGGATCCTCGCCCCCGGTACCGGGAATTGATTCTTTGCTATCTGCCATTTTTAGAATCTCCAAAAGCCGCAATGCCCGGCGGCCGCGGGCAAGAGCTTAAAGGGCCTCTACGGCCGCCTTGCGGGCCTCATACAGCTTGAGCCATCCCTCGGCGGCTGCTTTCAACTCGGGGCCCGTTGCCGGATCCGCAAGGGCGGCCCGGTAAGTGTTCGCCTGCTTATCCCGGATCGGCTTTTTCGCATGCCAATCAACAAAAAGCTCTAAATTGCCGGTTGCCACGTTTAGCTTGTCCTCATCATCGATCACGGCCTCGGCCGCGAAATCGAGGCTCTCATAATTGCCGAGGTTCGTCTTTTGGGCGAGCCGGATAGTGGTAATTTTCATTGCGTTAAAAGAGCCGCGATAGTGCCGGCGGCCGCGGCAAGAATAAGCATCGAGAGAAAGAAACCGGCGATCTGTAAGCGGCTCATATCCAAACACCCCCGCAGCTTTCACGCTTGCGCTCATCCTCGGGCTGTAGATACGGCATCGCCTCATCGCCCGGATCGAAATAGCCCGAAGTAAAGGGATCGAGCATTGCGGCCGTATAGAGAGCGATGAGCCGCTTGGCTGCCTTATGCCAGCAAACGGCCCCCTGCAGCTCTGCCATACAACCGTGGCGGCCATCGGGGCCGAGCTCATAAACAAGGTTCGAGCTTTGCGACCAAATGAGAAAGCGATCCGCGGCCGGCTCATAAGTCATAAACTCGCCCTGCTCGCGGATCCTGATCACAGCTTTCGAAATCGCATTTATCACGCTTTTTTTGTGGGCCTCATTGAAATTAAAGGCCCGGTTATGCTGCACTTTCTCGATCGACTCGCTCACGATCGCAGCAAATACGGTGCGATTCTCGATCGCGATCATACCGGTACCTCATGGAATTTGAGCCAGAAAGGCTGACTCGCCTTAAAGGTTTCGGTTTCGGCGGTAACGATCTCGAGAACATCACCGGTTGAAAACCCTTCGCGGGCGGCGAATATATCAACAAGCTGCCATGAGTGCCGATCTAAAGTTTTAACATCGACCTTGCTAAACATGCCGGTGCATCGGTTGCCGTGTGGGGTGCGATAAAAAATCGCGATATTGCTGCTCATGCCTGCGCCCCCTCGGCGGGGATCGCTATAACCCATTCTTGCGATCCCGCCGAAAGATAGCGATTAGCTATCACTCGCAAGCCCGCTCGAGTCAGTGCGTTAAAAAGCCTTACCGCATCTTTCGTATTCACGATAATTGCAATGTTCATTTTAATTTTTCTCCAAAGGGTTTTTGAATTTTGGCGGCCGTTACCCCGCCAATGAGAAAGAGCCTAACATAATATGTTAGGCCCTGCAAGCGAAAAGATTTATTTTGAGAAATTTATTTTGCCGGCTCGGCGAGCAAGATCTCCCGGATATCGAGCCCGATAAAATTACACATTCGGAGCAAGAGCTCGTAAGAGACTTGCTTGCCCTTTTCGGCCCGGTTCACCGTCATTTCAGAGATCCCGAGCTCGGCGGCGATCTCTTGCTGCGTGTGTTTCTCGGCCCGTTTCTTGGCGAGCTTTTGGTTGTCGTAATGTTGGGCGTTCATAATTGCAGGCTTGAGCCTAACATTTTTTGTGAGGATGAGCAAAGATTTCCGAAACCTAGCACCGGGCCAGCTTATCGGCGAGATCTTGATCGAGGGCCGCGATATCCTCTTCGGTTGCCTGAGTGACGGCATTGGGCCCGATCGCCGTTTCGAGATTCTCGACCGCCCCCCAAGCCTCGGCCTGAGCCTCGGAATACCCCCCGGCATCACCCGGAAATTGATATAGCACCGCCTTGCCCGCCGTGAGGTTATCGAAAGCGGCCTCGGATGCCGATCCCTCAACCGGGGGTGATGCGTCGAAGAGGGCAATTACCCGATTCGCGAGAATGATCAAGATCTGTTTGATTCGTTTTTTGTTTGGCCTTGCTAAACTCATTTAGATTATTTCCCCTGATTTAAGAGCTCGAGATCTTTGGCCGCTTGGGCCGCTGCTTTACTATCCTCAAGGGCTTTGTTTAGTTTGTCAATTTCGGCCTGCTGCTGATTCATTCTCTCGCGCTGCGTAGCCCGCTCATCGCCCGCTTTTTCGCCGAGGGAATAGGCAAAATAAATACCGCCGAAGATCGCCCCGGATATCGTAAAGATCGCGACAATGACCGCAACCCATGCGGTGATCATTGTGGTATTCCAATACGGCTTTGTGGGGGTGTCGCCGGGCATTGTTTTTATCTTCAGATCGAGTGCCCGCCGCTCCCAAAAAGATAGCGCAGCCTGATCGCTCGGCGGTTCGATCGCTGCAGTATATCCCGGGCCGGCCTTAACATTACCGGCGGGCAAAAGAACTGTTTGGGCGGCGGTTGCTGCATTGTTCATGCTTCTTCCCATGTTTGTGATCTCCTTGCTTGGGGGAAATCACGGATCTACTGAACACAGATTATGCTATAACATTTCTCCCGGCCATTTTTGAGCATAAAATCAATGATCGCGGTGAGCCGGGTAACCATTGCCTCGGCCCCGATCAACTGCCCGGTTTTAACGGCAAGCTCGCTCTCGGTTTTGCCGAGCCGCTCTTTTAGATCGGCCTCATTCTTTCGGGCCGCCTCGCGGATCTCGGCCGTGTTCTTATCTTTCTCGATGAGAGCGGCCTCGAGGGCCGCGATCTTTTCTTTCAAGAGGGGGAGCTCTCGGGCATTGGCCCCGCAAAGATTGGCGGCCGCTTGCGAGATACATATTTTGGGCTCATCCGGGACAACTTGACCAAAAGACAAGACCGCCGCGGCGATGAGGATGATCACCAAAAGCATGATCGCCTCAAAGATCAACTGCAATTTTCGGGTATTAGTAAACATTCTAATTCCGGGCCGGTGATATCCCGGCCTTGTGTTTTTGCCTCGGCGATCTTTTGATCAACCGCTTTAATTTTCTCATCAATAAGCCGGTTTCGCTCGATAACATTGGTTTCGGCGATCGCGGTGCGATTGTCTACGGTGCTCACCACATCGGCATTATCCTCGATGATCTTTTGTAGCTCTTTCTTTCGATCGGCCTCATTCGCCTTATTGATCTTTTCGATCTGCTCGAGATCGATCTTTGCCTCTTTCTTAAAACAAGAGCGCAAGCTTAGAACCAAAAAGAGCAAGACAAGGGCGGCGATCGCGATAAGCCCGATGATCACGATCTTTTGGGCCTTTATTATATCGACCCCAAAAAAACGGTTCAGAATGTTTTTAGCGATCCAAAGAATCATTGCCCCGCCCTCACATAGACCGGGCCCTCAGTACCGACCGGGGCGCAAGCTATCGGTTTCGATGCAACAAGGCCGCGGGCCTCTTCACCGGGCGGCATTGACCAATGAGGATGTATATCTCCCTCGATCGCCTTAGCGAGAAAGACCCCAATTGCGTTTGTGTATTCGATGGCATGCTCGCCCTCGTTTCGGGCCGAATTCTGCAAATAGGGCCAATAATTCTCATTATCGAAACTTTCGGGTTGGGGTAACACGATATAAAGCGGGGCCCGCTGAGTGCCGTCGCTCCAAGTGTTTATAACGGTGCCCGCGGTTTGAATGCCGCTTGTGATAAGTGCCGGCGTTCCGTCTTGATTAGTCGCCTGCTTTTTTATCATCCAAACATTGTAATGGCCGGTTGTCCCGTATTGGCCCCAAGTCGGATTATGGTATTGGGCCGAGCGAATGGTTTGAGTGAATCCCGCGATCACCCGCTCGGCGATCTTGCGCCGGGCTTCGGGATCGGTGATGCCTGTCTCGAGAAATACATAGCCCCCATCGGATCGATCGATCTGACAATCCGGGCCGCAACCCATTTTCGGCAAGCAGATATTTTGGGCGGTTGTGCCGGCATGAGTCGGCGGGCATTGCGTCCCGCCCGATCCGGTGCTCGAGGGGGTTTTCTCGCCCCCGCATGCGAGCAATAAAACAATGACGATAAAAACACTGGCCGTGATCAAGATTTTCATTCTATTACCTCGTTTGTAGTTTTTACCTCGCTGCCGGTTTTCTTGAATTCAACCGTATTATGATCTTGCGAACCGGCGAGATCGGCCTTTTTTAGATTGAGCTTGTTTGCCCGCTCGGCCGATCGATCATATATCCAAGCCCCGGCGGCAAAGACCAAAAGGGCAAAAACAAGCCCGGCAAGTATAAGGCCCAAGACCAAACCGAAACTTGCAAGATCCGACCGATCGGCCCCCTCAACCACTTTTTCGGCCCCTCTTTTTACTACTAAATTGGCAACCTCATTGCCGCCGCATGTGGCGGTGATCGATGCCACGACCCCGCCCACTAAAGTAAAGATCCAAGTGATCACCCGGGCGAAAGTGCTCGGCCGCTCTTTGTCGAGCAATTGCGGGCTTAACTGATTATTGCTCGGGGTTGCTCCCGGAGCCGCCCCGCTCGCGAGATCGGCGGTTTTTCCGGCCTGCATGGCCTCGAGATCCTCGGCGGTTGTATCATGGGCATGAGCATCGGCGGCGGTTGACTGTGAGCCGGAAATAGCGGCGCTAGCATGATCATCGAATGTTGCTGAATTGGGGAGAGCCCCCGGGTTTTGCGGGGCCGCCGCCGAACTGTTTACCGGGTGAGCCGAGCCGCCCGGAAATAAGATTGCATCGGTAAGCTTAAAACCATGCACATCGAGGGGCAAAGTAAGATTCCAATTGAGCCGCTTGATCTGATCAAGAAAAAATTGGGTGCGATACGCGGTTTTCTTGAGTCGAGCGGTGCCGGTAAGCCATGCATGCCGCTTTTTTACATAAGCGGTGATCCATTCCCGCTCATACTCTTCGGGCTTGATCGAGGCCGGGAGCTCGAGCTCGACACGATCCCGGATCTTGCCATAAGAGCCGTGATTCATTGAGTCATAAATCACGGCAAGCGAAAGGGCACAAACGAAATTCGAACCCTCGCAAGCGTCGAGGGCCGGCTCGAGATAATTCTCAAACGCGATCTCTCTTTGCGCGAGCTGCATCAAGGGATCATCGCCGAGCTCGGCAAGGGCTTTTTTAAGGGCCTTATGATTGCCTAGCCTAGTGATGTTTATTTCAACCTCGAAATCGGGCATCGCAAAATCCACAATGCGAGGCAAATCACCGCCAAGCTTTTCAAACCGCTTGAGCACCGCATAAAGCGAGCCCGATTTGTGGGTAAATTGTGAAGTGCCATAAGAGATCCCGGCGCCATCATCCAAGACGGCAACCGCCGAATAATCCCCAAAGGGCTTACTTGTTTCGAAGATCTTAACGATCGCGAGGGCAATGGTTTTTGCTCTTTCGCTAAACATGGGAGAAATGCTAACCCAAAATGTTAGCCCGTTATTTCTCAGGGCTCGGTGATGATAGGGATCTCGAGCTCATTAACTGAATCGTCGTAATAGGTATTGGCAAACTTTCGAGCGGTAAACATCACTTTAGGCAATCCCGCCCCTACCGGATCGAGCTCGATATCCTCGATCGATACCGGAAAATTGATCACCCCCGAGCTCGCATCGGTGATCGCCACAACATCAAACTCTTCGAGCAAAAGGGATTCGCGCGTAGAGTGCCATTTGTAAAAGAAATCGGCATCGCGTCTAACTGCCAACTCACCGGCCCCGATCCGGTAAGCTTGAAAATAATTGTCGATATCCTGCCCATTGATCGGGAAAGGCTCAACTTTTTTAATCTTGTCGATATGGGCATCATTCCGGATCCGCAGCTCGACCCGCCGCCAATCCTCGCCCGAGTCGCGATATTCGAGATCTACCCGGTTTACCGTTTTTTCCCGATTTCCAAGATCCCATTCGAAAGTGCCCTTGATCACATTTGCCCGGCCCACATTCGAACGAACCTCGCCCCGATCCGAGATTACGGCTTTTACCCGCATCACTTCGGTGCCGGTACGATTCAGATCCGGCGGCAACGGGGCCGAAAGCCTCGGAAGATCGCCGATATCATCGATCACAAAGCTTGCCCCATTATTCTCGCTCTGATAACGCAAAGCGTCTGAGTTTTTCTCGGGCACTACATACCAAACAACCGATGTACCCCCCGGCGGCGAGATCGCCGATATCGTGATCTTTTGGTTAGCCGTGAGCGTGATCGCTTTATAGGGGGAAAGCAGGGTTTGGCCATGCTCATTCCGGTAAGCGTAAGCAACCCGATATTCGCCCCCCGGCAAGGAGCCTGAGCCCGCGGTTAGCGTCGGGGCCGCCGCCGGGTTTGTCACCGGGGCAACATGAGCAAGCGAAAGCGGTGCGTTTACCGTAAGGGTACCGAACCGGGCAGTAAATGAAACCGTGTCTACCCCATTCCATTCGGTTTTGAACTTCCGGGCGAGATTCGGATGCCCGCGCAAGGCCCCGGCGAGAAAGCTCGAGATCGAGGCAACCGAATCGCCGGCCGAGGGAATAAATTGGATCGGCACCCCATCGAGTGTAACGGTGTACGTTGTCGACGCGGTAAAACTGTTTACCTTTACGCTTGCGGTTGCCGGGGTATTGTTCCCATCGCATCCCGAGAAACCGGTTACGGTAAAAGCGGTGCCGGTGTGCGATGTGGTAAGGGTTGTACTATTTTGAGCGCCTGGATAATTCGCATCGGTAACAACCCGGATCTCTGAATCGTTAGTGTGAGGATCGATGAGCAAGAAATATTTTTGATTCGAGATCCATGCCGAAACATCATCGAGATCGAGCACCGTATCGCCGATAGGAAAAGACGCGGTGCCGAGGCCCCAATCGACCGGCCTTTTATTGTGCAGCCGGATCTTACCGTTAGCCCCCTGCGTCATGTACATACGCGAGGCAGGAAACAAGACCTCATAGAGAAAATCGATCGCCGGCATCTGCTCGACAATCGCCACATTCGATGTATAGCGGGGCCTCAGATAGCCCGCAAGGCCCGGCAAGGCTCCCGGCGGGGGCTCGCCCCCGCCCCCACCGCCACCACCGCCCCCGCCGCCATCGCCATCGATCGGAATGGCCGCAAGGATCCGGCTCTGCAATGCAAGATTTTGAAAATAATTAGCCCGCATCGACAAAAATGAAATCGCTCAAGCTTGTGTTAAATATCTGCTCGGCATTAAAAGTATGAGTATCGAAAAAAGTAGGATCATCGACCCAGCCGGGATCGAGCTTAAAATAATCGGGCGATGTGATCACAAATCGGGTATGCGCCGCCCCGTTGTTTGTCCAAGCAAAATCTGACCATACCCCGCCGCTCGTCGGCACCGTCATTTTTCGGCCCACTATCACGGCGGCAATATCCGGGGCCGCGTCGGTAACGTCCATCGCCGAATTGGTGATAACTGCCCGGGTGTGGGCGGTTCGAGAATAATATGAAGGATAATCCGGAAAAGTCGGATCATCCGGCCCGTTTGCCGTTCCCACTAATCCCAAAAACTCGGCAATAAAAGTTAAGGGTAAAGTTGCATCGGTCGACCGTACATTTTGAAGATCCTCAATCGGGCCCTCGCAAAATGCGGTGCGGATCTTTAGATCGACCCCGATATCAACATAAGCGATATGCGAGCCCAAAACCTGAGCTCGCCCAAAGACCTCGGGCACATCTTTATTTGCATCGAGATCCGAGAAAGAGCTCCATTGCATTGTTTGCGTAACGGTTTTCTTGAACCCGAAAAGCCCGAGGATCCCGCCGGCCTTTTTTCTGACAGAGTATGCCGTGGTGCCGTATTGCGGAATATAGAGAAAGCCCTCGAACTCGGGATCGCTTGCCGGGCGGCCCGCCTGATCATCTTTCGAGAACTTGCGCCGGGGAATGTTTACGGCCGAGATCGAGCCGCCGAGAATAAACTTGGCCGATACGCTTAGCGTGTGTCGGTTGCCGCTCTTGGGCTTTTCGCATCGGCCGGTAAATTCGATCTTCGAATCCGTGAGGGCAATCGATCGGGATCTCGAGATCAACCGGATCACTAAAATAAGCCCCTCAAAGCCTTTGGTCGGATCAAATTCGAATTGCGATATCTGATTATCGATATTCGAAAAATCGACGCTCGCCGAGTTTGTTTCTTTTCGGAGTGTTCTTTTTATCCGGCCAAACTTCTTGACCAATTTTTTGTAAGATCGCCCCCGGAAAGTGATCCCGCTCACCGCGGCAAAGCAATCGATCGCATCGGCCGGATCGAGCCCATCATCGCCGGGCACCGCATCGGATGCATAGATCTCGCACACCGTAGAGATATCGGTTGCGGTGCGCAGGATCGACTCGAGGGCTTCATTTTCTATCGCCATGCCTTACGGGTACTTAACAAGCTTAAACTCGATATTATTCTCAAATGATTTATGGGCCTCATGGGCCCGGTTATAATCCTCGATCCGCACATCTGACCATTCGATCGATCGCCCATCGCGATGAGTCTCGAGAAAAGTAAACGGGTGAGCAATGCGGGCCTGATTCCAAAACTCATCAAAGATCACGGTTTGGGCCGCGGTACGCTTTCGGTATACATACTCCCATTTACGCGGCGGGGCATCGGCGGCCTCGTTGAACGTCCGACCCCGATCCTCGAATTCAAAGAAATCGGTTGTATCTTTGTATTCGGGCGGGGCCGAATAGAACCTCGAGCGGCGAAACTGCATTAGATCATCGCTCGGAAACCGCAAAGGCAAGCCCACTTTCCACTGTGAAAACTTGATATTGAAATACAGCATTACCCGCTGCCTCTCGGTAAGGGTGAGCACCCGATCAAAGATCAATTGCTCGAAAAAATACCCTTTCCAAATACGGCCGGCAAGGTTCTTTTGCTTACCGACTTGAATACCATCGAGCCCAAGCCCCGTAGCGTTTGAGACTTCCAAGAGGGCCGCGGCCCCGTTCATTGGGGCTTTTTGATTGCTCTCGGCCCATGCAGCATCGCTCTTGCGGTACTCATTGCCTAAAGCCAAATTGAAAAACGTATCGCCCGAGCTATTCGAGGCCAAAACATCGCCCGATGTTTCACCGCTCAAAAGCCCGCGGTTTGTCGTAAAAGCGGCCTCATCATTGCTCGCAAGAATGAAAACATGCTTGATCCCGGCGGTACCTGTCCAATTGAGCGGTACCGTGTTTACACCGTCGAAATACCAACCCGGCTGCCCGTATAAAACATTGGCCGTAAGAATGGGTTGATTAGTGGCAGAGCTGTCAATTGTCCGACCGTTTCCGGAATAGTCGAATATCACGTTATGCCCCGAAACGGCCATTTCGTACATGTGCCAAGCGAAAAGGCCCGATGTAGGGATCAACCCCGTATTTTTCCACTCTTGCGCGGTTACCATAATTCAGATTTAAGCGTCTTGCACCGTTGTCCTAAGCTTGCCGTGGCCGGTGATATTCTCATGCACGACCTCGACAATAAAGGCATCTGTCGGGCGAATATCGAGGGTTACCCGCGATGCCGCCGGGGCTGCCTGATTTATGCCCGAGTCAACTATTGTCACTTCATCGCCGAAGCTACTAAACTGCCGGCCCTGAGCCCCGGTGCTTTGATTTTGCCCGGAGCCGGAGCTGCCGGCCGATCCGAAACCGCCGCTTGTTTCGCTCTTAAAGCTGTTGCCGGCGGTTGCCCGGCCCGCGATCGCGGCAACCCCGCCGATAGCCCCAAAGATCGCCGCCGAGATAAAGTGCTCGGTTGCTGATTTATAATATTTCGGATCATTGGTAAACCAACCCATCGCAAGCATGGCGAAACCCTGAGCGAGCTCGAAAAGGGCTTGCACGATTGCCATTTGAGCGAGCGAGGCCAATACCTCGGCCGCAAACTTTCTAAACGACCCGCCGGCGGTACCAAATAAAACAAACGCGCGAACCGCGGCCCCGACCCCCTGCGCGACTTGCTGGAATGTACTGGCAAGCATGCCGCCGAGCTTCGTAAGAATATCGACCGGCTTGAGCATTTCCTCGACCGATATGCCGAGCTCACCGAAGAGCCCGCCCATCGCCCCGCCGCCCATCGAGTCAAAGGTTTTTTGCTCTTGGGTAATACGCTCTTTTTCCGCGGCCTCGGCCCGCCGCTGCTGCAGCTCATCTTCTCGAGCTTGGGCCTCGGCAAGATGCTCGATATACTCGCCCCATCGCTTTTTGCGTTCGTTATGCCGCTCTTTTTCTTCGGCGTCGAACTTTCGGAGATCCTCGCCATTCTTAACAATCTGCCGGTTTATCTCTTCCTCGATGAGCTTTCTTTGAGTCGCATCGGTTGTGAGCTTTAAGGTGCTTTCCAAGAGGCTGAGCCGCTCTTTGCCAACCGCCTTGATGTAATCCCTCTCTTTGAGGATCTTTTGATCTTTCTCCCTCTCGAGAAAAGCGAGCTGCGTTTCGGAGATCGCCCGCATGATCGAGATCTTGTTTTTGGCGGCATCCTGCTCGATCTTTGTGCGCTCATCGGCGGCCTTTTTCTCGTTTTTGGTTGTCAGCTCCCGGGCACCGTCGAGCCGCTTGCGCGAATCCTCATTAATCTTTTCAATCGCGGTACGCTCTTCGATCTCGATCGCCTCGCGTTCCGTTTTATTTGCCGCGGCGGCAAGCTTACTCGCAAAGCTTTCTTGGGTGAGCTGAATGAGCCGGGCGGTAAATTGCCGCTCATTCTCGACCATATCGGCATGGAACTTATCGGCCGAGACTAACTGATCTTCATAATTCTTTTTCGTGATCGCTTGCAACTCGGCATAAGCCTGCTCGATGCTTTCTTTTTGGGCTTTATTGAGCCGCTCTTGAGCCGCGAGCTGCTCTTTGGCGGCCTTTTCCGCGGCGGCCGATTTGAGCCTCGCATCCTCTTCGGCCTCTTGCTGATCGGCCCGGCTCACAACCTCGGGGGCCCCAATGGTGTAATCCCCCCTCAAAGTTACGGGTGAGCCGGCGGTTGCTCCCGGCGGGGCCCCGGCTCGAGCTCGAGATCGGGCATCCTCGCCGATCGCATGGCCCAATTGATAGGCCGGATTTACTCGATTTACCCCCGCCAAGAACCCGCCCGTTGCGGCCGAAACATTGTATTCATCGGCCGCTTTCTTGAGGGCTTGCCATTGCAAGACAAGCCCCTCGAGCGTGAGCGCGAGATTGTTGCCCCATGTGCGGATATTGTCTTTATTTTCGCTAAGAAAATTCGAGAGCCCCCTCGCCATATCGTTAAAGAACGGCATGAAAGAGAAACCGATCGCTCGACCCGCCGCCCCCAGTTGATCATTGAGGGTATCCATTTGATCGCCGAACTCATCGGCGGCGGCGGCATCCTCTTTGCTGAGCGTGAGCCCGAGCTTATGGGCTTTCTCAATAAGAGCATCGAGATTCCCATCGAAAGATTTTATAAACGGTAAGAGCTCGGCCCCCGACTTGCCGAAAGCATCCATTGCAAGGCTGTTTTGTTTCCAGCCCGCCGGGGCGGCGGCAATCGTCTTTAGGGCCTGCTTGAAAGCGGTTTCCGTATCGGTCGAAGTAACCCCCAACCGCTCGAGCTTTTCTTGGGCCTGAGCGGATCCCCTTGTCGCCTCGGCAAGTGTTTTTGAAAACTTGGCGGTTGCACCGGTAACGGCCTCGAGCGAGCTGCCCAATTGATCCGCGGCAAACTTCATTGCCGAGAGGGCCTCGGTGCTCAAACCTGTCTTTTCGGATGCGTCGAAGATCTCGGCCCCGTATTCGGCGGCCGCGGTTGAAAGCTTGAAAAGGGCGATCGATGCGCTAACGGCCGCGGCGGCCACGACCATGATGCCGGCACCCGCCGCCGAAGCGATCCCGGTAAGCGATGTGAACTGCGTAGCAGAAAGGCCCGCCGAATGTGCGAGCTTATCAAAACCGCCGCTTGTAGATTCGGCCTCATCTTTTAGCTCTTTTACTTCTTTTTTGAAGTCTTTGAACTCTTTGCGGGCTTGATCGGTGTTGCCTTTGGCGGTGAAAATTAATTCGGCTGCCGATGCCATTGGGTTTTAATGTAACGGTTTCACCGGCCCGTTATCCCGAGCGAATCGGGTGAAACAGGGTAATTGCGTAAAGTGTTGATTTTATGGCGGGATACGGCAAAAGGTAAAAAGGTATTCCCTATATAGCAGATACCTTTTTACCTTTTCATGCGTGAAACGATTTTTCGAGCGGTTTATAAGACGTTTGGATCATCATCCGGATCGATCGGATCCTCGCCGCTCTCTTCTCTTTCCTGCTCAGCCCGGGCCTCGGCCCGGATCCTTTCGATAAGGGCTTTCACATCGCCGCCCAAAAGTCCGGTGCTCATCACCGCGAGGCTCTTGATCAAAGCATCGAGCCGGGCGAGGGCCCGTTTGTTTTGAAATTTCAAAACCTCTTTCGCCGCGGCGAGATCGAGATCCATCGCGAGCTGACTATGATCTGCGATTTCTAAGAGCTCGCTTGGCCTTTTTCCGAATAGGTGACCCGTTATGCCGAGGCTTAACAGATTGTCCCGATTCGTTACGAAACTCCGCAAGGCTCTCGCCCTGCTCACCCCCCGACCAAATCCAGCGCATTATCGCCTCAAAATCCTCGGGCAAGATATCCTCGGGCGAGAGCTCATCATCGGCGGGCCCGCGATCCGGTTCGCCCGGTTTCTCGATAAAGATCTTGGGCTCGAGGCAACAATACTCGAGCATGCGCCGGCCCATGTTTTGAGAGTCGACAAAATCTTTCTCGGTGTAATGCTTGAGCACTATCTCATTCGCCTGAGCTTTATCGGCCTGAGCAACTAATTGCATCTTGGCGGCGAGCGAGGCCGGCAAGAGGCCCGTAGTTGTCCACTGTTGAATTGGGGCGAGCCGCATGAGAAAGACGGCCCCCGAGGGCAGGGCGAGCGATTGGGTGACTTGTTTTTGCTGAGCTTGTTTCCTGTATTCGTTTGCTTTCATAGGTTCTTAATTTAGAGGCTAACAGAATATGTTATTTCAAGACAAAAAGAGAGCCTCGAGAACGGCAAAGAAACTCGAGGGCTCTCTTTTTTCTCACGGTACAATGGGCAACCGCGCAGCAAACTAAATACATTCTCGCGGGTGAGGCCGCGGGGCTCGCGTATATCCGGCCAGCTCTTTGATGGGCTCAAACCGCGGCGGTTCTGAATTCAATATCATTTTACCGATAGCGGGCGAGATCCATTGTCGAGTTTCTTGGATAATCCCCAAAGCGATCAAAGGCTTTAGATCGGTGATCGGCGGGCTCTGCCGGCTCTCACCGGCGCCCGGGGCCGCCCGAGCTATATCCGGCGCCCGAGGGATATCACCGCCGAGAAAGATCATGCTCATAAAAGCGGCGATCGCGAAAAGGCTAAAAATGAGTTTTTTCATGGGTTTTGCCAAAGCTCCTAGTTTTCTTATTTCGAGAAAAATCAAAAATTAAGTTTGATACCAAAGGGCCCCGACGA
>Ga0105249_10000433_pt1 | contig 39705 bp, 36 predicted proteins | sample KBSS44metaG_FD_81522 | JGI IMG/M metagenome (GOLD analysis project Ga0105249, IMG submission 81522) | Switchgrass rhizosphere microbial communities from Kellogg Biological Station, Michigan, USA - KBS S4-4 metaG | ecosystem: Host-associated > Plants > Roots > Rhizosphere > Soil | place...
GTACGAGAACATCGCCGATGCGATCTCCAACATGGCCGGCGACCAGGAGATCCACGATCGGGCAATGGCGACCCGCGAGGAGCTGCGCGCCTACTTCATGCCGATCATTGTCGAACGGCGCAACGGCGACGGACGCGACCTGATCTCGATGGTCGCGGAGGCAGAGATCGGCGGCCTGAAGCTGACCGACGAGGAGATCTGCGCCTTCCTCAGCCTCGTCATCGTCGCCGGCGGCGAGACCACCGACTCGGCGATCGCCAGCATGTTCCGGCTCCTAATCCAGCACCCCGACCAGCTACGGGAGGTCTACGAGGACCGGCGCCTGATCCTCGACGCCTTCGCCGAGCAGCTGCGGATCGCGCCGCCGGTCCACATCACGCTGCGTCACTCCGCCGAGGACGTGGAGATCGCCGGGGTGACGATTCCCGCCGACTCGATGATCGGGATGTGCCTCGCCTCCGGCAACCGCGACGAGAGCGTCTTCGAGAACCCAGACACGTTCGACATCCACCGCGCGGACAACGACACCGATCGCGCCTTCCGCGCCTCGGCCGACCACATCGCCTTCGCCGACGGACGCCACTTCTGCGTCGGCAACTCGCTCGCGCGCGAGGAGGTCGAGATAGCGACCAATGTGATCCTCGACGCGATGGACGGACCACCGTGGCTGACGCCGGGGCACGAGGCGAAGGAGGTCGGACACTGGTTTCGCGCCCCGGCGGAGCTCAGCCTCAGCTTCAACCCGGCCTGAGGCCAGTAAACGACGGAAACAAGCAACGCGCCGGCGAGAGCTCGCTGGCGGAACGAAGGAGGAGCAGTGGGAAGACTCGATGGCAAGGTCGCTTTCATCACCGGTGCGGCGCGCGGACAGGGCGCCTCGCACGCGGTGCGGATGGCGGAGGAGGGCGCCGACATCATCGCCGTCGACATCTGCGAGGAAATCGACAGCGTTCCCTACGAGCTCGGAACCTGGGAGGAGCTCGAGGAGACCGCGGCGGCGGTCGAGGCGGCGGACCGGCGGATCGTGATCGCCAAAGCCGACGTCCGCGACCGTGAGGCGCTGGCGGCCGCAGTCGAGAAAGGGGTCTCGGAGCTGGGACGGCTCGACGTCGTCGTCCCCAACGCTGGCATCTGGTCGACCTCCCCGTTCCTCGAGATGAGCGACGAGACCTACGACGACATGATCGACGTCCAGATGCACGGCATGTACAACGCCTGCAAGGTGACCGTGCCACAGCTCGTCGAGCAGGGCGAAGGCGGCTCGATCGTGATCATCAGCTCCACCGCCGGGATGAGGGGATTCCTCAACCAAGTCCACTACAACATGGCCAAGCACGCGGTGATCGGGCTGATGCGCAGCCTCGCCAACGAGCTGGCCCCGCAGATGATCCGGGTCAACTCGATCCATCCCAGCTCGACCTTCACCAAGATGATCAACAACCCGGCGATCTGGGAGGCCTTCGCGCCAGGGGTCGAGAACCCGACCGAGGCCGACTTCGGCGACACCTTCGAATCGCTGAACATGCTGCCGGTCCGCTGGGCCGAGCCGATCGACATCTCCCACGCGGTCGTCTACCTCGCGTCCGACGAGTCGCGCTACGTCACCGGCATCACCCTCCCGGTCGACTCCGGCTACCTGGAGAAGGTCTGAGATGGGCCTGATCGAAGCCGCACCAACGCCCGAGCTGGGCGCCCTCGCCCTTGCCGGCAAGACCGCCCTGGTCACCGGTGCCTCCTCGGGAATCGGCAACGTCACCGCCCAGGCCCTCGCCCAGCGCGGGGTCCGGGTGGCGGTGACCGGCCGCCGCGAGCCCGAGCTCGACGCCCTCGTCGACGAGCTCGGCGAGGGTGCCCTGTCGATCCCCGCCGACCTGACTGACCCGGAGCAGGCGGCGGCCTTGGTCGATCGCGCCGATCGCGAGCTCGACGGCCTCGACATCGTCGTCAACAGTGCCGGCCTGGCGATCGCCCTGCCGCTGGCCGAAACCGACGCCGACGTCTGGCGGCAGGTGATCGACATCAACCTCTCGGGCAGCTTCTACGTCGCCCGCGAGGCGGGCCTGCGAATGGCCGAGGGCCGAGGCGGTGCGATCGTCAACATCGGCTCGGAGATGTCGGTGAAGGGGATGGAAACGCTGTCCGCCTACTGCGCCTCGAAGTGGGGGCTGATCGGCCTGACCAAGGCGCTTGCCTGCGAGCTGGCGCCGAAGGTGCGGGTCAATGCGGTCTGCCCCGGGCCGACCGAGACGGCGATGATGCGGGGCTACTTCGCCGCTGCCGACGATCCCCAGGCGGTCGAGGAGATGACGCGCTCCCGGATCCGGCTCGATCGGATCGCCGCGCCCGAGGAGCAGGCCGCGGCGATCCTCTACCTGATCACCGCCCCGCAGGCCACCGGAGCGGTGCTGAACCTGGACGGAGGCTCGACCCTTTGAGGGTCCAGGGCCTTTGCAACCGAACTAAAGGAGCTGGTTGAAATGGGAAGACTCGACGGCAAGGTCGCGCTGATCACCGGCGGCGGCCGCGGGATGGGCCAGTCGCACGCGGTGACCCTCGCCCGCGAGGGGGCCGACATCATCATCGTCGACGCTCCCGGGCAGATCGCATCGGTGCCCTACGAGGTCGGCACCGAGGCGGACCTGGAGAGCGTCAAGGGCGAAGTCGAGGCACTCGACCGCCGTTGCATCGCCGCCGCCGGCGACGTTCGCGACCAGGCCCGGCTCGACGAGATCGTCGCCGAAGGCGTGTCTGAGCTCGGCGGCATCGACATCTGCGTCGCCAACGCCGGGATCTGGAGCGTGTCCCCCTACTGGGAGATGAGCGACCAGACCTGGGACGAGATGCTCGGCGTCAACCTGACCGGCGTCTGGCGCACGGCGAAAGCCGTTACGCCGAACATGATCGAGCGCGGTGGCGGCGCGATCGTCCTAATCTCCTCGATCAACGGGATCGAGCCGAACAAGGACTTCGCCCACTACACCGCCGCCAAGTCGGGCGTACTCGGGTTGATGATGGCGATCGCCTACGAGGGCGCGCCGCTGAACATCCGCTGCAACGCAATCCTGCCCGGAGTCGTCGACACGCCGATGAACTCCTGGCAGGGAGGCCTCGACCTCTTCGCCGGACACGAGGGCGGAACGATGAAGGACCGCGAGGAAGGAGCGAAGCACTGGGCGGCGCTGCGCAACCGTGGCGTTCTGCCGTGCTCGGCCGTCAGCGAGGCGGTCCTCTGGATGGTCGCCGACTCCGGTAACGACGTCACGGGGATCACGGTTCCGATCGACGGCGGTCACACGATCCTGCCTCGGTTCAACAGCGAACCGGTCCGGGAATAGCCCTTGGAGTCGCCAGGGGGCCGGGGTACCTCCCCCCTGGAGGCTGGGTTGCTCGCCAGGATCGAACTTGGGCCGTCCTAGAACGAGCACCGGTGCGAGCAAGAGGACGCCGCCGTCCAGGGGGAGGCACCCGTCCCTTCACTCGCGAATCGAACTCCGCCAAACGCCCAAGGGAGGCGGGGACCCCCAAAGGTTTGGAAGCTTCAAGCGAGCGCCGGCGGCTCGGAGCGCGCTCCGCTCTACCGCAAGCGCCCCAAGGAGAAGAAGCTAAAAGAAAAGTCGGGGTGCCGAACCTTCGGGGCTCGCCTGGTTGGCGGTGCTTGGGGGTCCCTCCCCGGACACTCAAGAAACCAGCCGAAAGGATGGTGTTTCGTCCGGGGAGGGACCCCCAACCACCGCCCTCGAATCCCCCCGCGGGAACGAAGAAGGGGGCCTATCGGCCCCCTTCTTCCGGGCTAGAGGAGGAGGCGCCCGCAGGAAGCCTCTGCCTCTCAGCGACCTCTCAGGCGCTGGCTGCCTCCGCCTGTTTGGCCTCCGGGAGCTTCACGTTGGGGGCGACTTCTTTGGAGAGCCGGTCGAGCGACTCGAACCAGGGCTCGGGTTCGTCCATGTAGTCGGCGACCTCGACCTGGAGCGTGCCCCAGCCGCCGCAGAACTCGAACAGTTCGTTCAGCTTGCGGGTGCAGGTCTCCGGCGAGCCGACGATCCAGACGTTGTCGCAGATCCACTCCAGGTTGACGTCGGAGGGGTGGGCGCCCTTGTCTTCGACGAACCCCTCGAGCAGGCCGAACCGTTCCCAGATCGGCACCAGGTAGTGCTCCCAGCAGTAGCCGATCCCGCCCTCGAGGGCGCGCTTCTTCGCCTCGGCGTCGGTGTCGGCGACCATCATCGTCTGCGACACGTGGTATTTGCTGCGGTCTGGGGTGTGCCCGTTCTCGAGGCAGTTCTTTTCGTAGATTTCCCAGTGCGATTTGAGGATGCTCGATCCGGAGAAGATCGAGACCGGCATGAACCCGTTCTCGCCGGCGAACTTCATCGACGGGGATTCACGGCTGAGGCCGGTGACGGCGATCTCAAATTTGCCGTTCCAGGGGCTGTGATCGGCGATTTTGTGCTGTTCGTCGCCCTCGTACTTGACCTCGTCCGACTCCTCCGGGAAACCGCCGGTCAGGTACTTGCCCTCGTAGTGGAACGGTTCGCGAGCCCAGACTTTCTGCATGATCTCGAAGCACTCGCGGAAGCGCGGGTGGTTCTCCGACATGTCGGCCGGAAGGCCGCGCAGGATCGCGTCGTTCGGATACGCCCCACCGCCGATCCCGAGGAAGTACCGGCCTTCGAGGATCTGCGAGAGCCAGCCGGTCTGGATCGCCAGCGTGGCCGGGTTGTGGTAGGCGAGCAGATGCGCCATCGGCGCAAATTTGATCTTCTCGGTATCGCGCGCGGCAGCGGCGATCACCAGCTCAGGGTTGGGGATGCACTCCCAGGCCTGGGTCGCGTGCTCGGCGACCATCAGCTCGGTCATCCCCGACTGGTCGGCGTGGATCGCGTTTTCGTACGCCCAGTCGAACGTCTGTCGTGCGGTCCGGCTCGGCCGGTCGTAGGGGATATGGATCAGTCCGGTATCCACTTTCGTCTCTCCTTTCCCTTGCGGGAAGCTTCGGTCCCCGAACTGAAAAGGCCTTGCGCCGTCCGAGGCGTTCCGCGTTCTGCGGTCCATTCTATCAACATCAACGCTGACGTGAGCCCAATCGGCCCCTCCAGCGAGGTCCCTGCGATTACGTTAGCAGTCGAAAACAAGCGCTTGTTTTTACCTACTCGACAAAGAAGATTGCGTGGGCATGGTGGGTGTCGAGGTACTCCTTTACCCCCGCCACCTTGTCGCCGCGCACTTCGAAGAGGAAGTGGTACAGCGACTGGTAGACGCGGCCGTTGGTGAGCTCGGCGTGGCCCTCGGCCTCGACCGCGACCAGGTCGCCCTCGGCGATCATCCCGGTCGGCTTCAGTTCGAGCGCGCCGTTCGTGTAGATGTTCTTGAAATTCGGCAGCAGGTCGATCATCTGCTGCTTGGTGTAGGTGCCGGAAAGGCCGTCGAGCGAGCCCTGGACCCACCAGGTCGCGTCGTCGGTCAACGCCTCCCTAATGCCCTCGATGTCGCCGGCAGAGAAGGTGGCGAGAAATTCCTCGACGGTTTTCTTGCTTTGCTCCAGATCCGCCATCGCAAGCTCCTTTCGGTGCGGTCTCGGTCCCTTATTTGACGAGGAATCCGGCGTCGACGGGAAGCGTCGTGCCGGTCACGTAGCGACCCGCGTCGGAGACCAGGTAGAGGATCCCGTTGCTGATGTCGCGCGGTTCCACCGCCGGCACCGGCAGCAGGTTCGACATCAGATCGGCGAGCTCGGGATGCTGCGCGAGATAGCCTTCGGTGACCGGGTTCATGATCATTGGCGTTTCGCAGCTGGTCGGGGCCACGGTGTTGACCCGGATCGAGTATTTGGCCAGCTCGACGGCGTAATTCCGCATCAAGCCGATGACCCCGTGCTTAGCCGCGGTGTAGGACGTCTGGGCGACGCTGTCGAGCGACATCGACTTCAGTGCGGCGGTCGAGCTGGTGAGGACGATCGCCCCGCCTTCGTTCTGCTCGATCAGTTTCGGCACGGTCGCCTCCAGCGTCACCCACTGGCCGGTGAGGTTGATGTCGACGGTCTCCCGCCAGACTTTGACTCGCTCCTCGATGCCTTCGGGCTCCGCTTCGCCCACCGCCCAGATCGCGGCGTTGCCGAGCACGATGTCGAGCCGGCCGAGCTCGGTGATCCCCGCCGCGGCGACCTCGGTCATCCGCTCGAGGTCACGGATGTCGGCGACCTCGGCGACGATCCGGCGGTCCAGCGCCTCGACCTGGCGGACGGTCTCCTCGAGGTCCTCACGGGTCGAGCCGGGGACACTGACGGTCTCGGGCTGCGCGCAGAGGTCGACCGCGATGATGTCGGCGCCCTCTTCGGCCAGCCGGATCGCGTGCGAGCGACCCTGACCGCGAGCGGCCCCGGTAACGAACGCGACCTTTCCTTCCAACACTCCCATGGCTTCCTTTCCTGTCGATGCGGTCCCGTGCCGCGCCGGGCGGCCAACCGACCGTAGTGACCTAGGGAAGCGTTGTCAACAGCTGAGTTGATCTCGCGGCCAGAGCGCCGCGCCGCCGCTATTTGGCGGCGATGATTTCGACGAAGCTGACCTCGGGCTCCGCCGCCAGCAACTCCGAGGCGACCTCGCCGAGGCGGGCGGCCAGCTCGCCGTTCAAGTGCGCCTGACGGCCGGCTTCGTCCTCGAAGGTGTCGAAGACCCCGTAGGTCTCGGCGTCGACTTTGAAGGCGTGCCAGGTCACGGTGCCGCCCTCCGCCGCCGCGAGGTCGCGGCCGTCGGCGAGAAACTTGCCGAGCTCCTCGCCGCGCCCGGGACGGGCCTTCAGCAACCCCAGAATTCCAACCGCCATCATTCGCCTTCCTTTCGTCCGATTCGGTGCGGGCAGCACGTTATACGCTTCTGTCAACAGCGAGGTTGACAGGGGCGAGTGCCGATGCGAACATCACGGTCTCGCCGCGACCAGAAGGAGGAGAGATGGCGGCCGCACGGGATTGGTGCGAGGCATCACCAATAGCAGACCTGCTGGTCAGGGGATCGCGGCTCGTACCCGACCGCGACGCGATCGTCTTCCCGGAGCATCGCCTCCCCTACGCCGAGCTGCTGCGGCGTGCGACGCTGGTCGCCCGCGGGCTGATCGGCCTCGGAGTCCGCGCCGGCGACCGGGTCGGGCTGCTCGCGGCGAACGGGCCCGAGTACGTCGAAGGGTTCTTCGGCGTCTGCCTCGCCGGTGCCGTCGTGGTGCCGCTGAACGCCCGCCACAAGGCCACCGAGATCGGCTACATCGCAGCCAACTCGAAGATGGTCTCGGTTCTCACCACCGCCGACACCGAGGCCTACGTCGACTTCTCGAAGATCCTCGACGAGGCCCTGCCCTCGCTCGCCGCAACCCAGGCGCCGCAGCAGCTCGAGCTCGCCGAGGCGCCTGACCTCGGCTCGGTCGTGCTGCTCAACGAGGGCTCGCAGCGGAGTGGCTTCATGAGCCGCGCCGAACTCGATTCGCTGGCCGAGGGGGTCGACGTCGCCGCAGTCGAAGCTGCCCGTCGCCGGGTGCGGCTGCGCGACACCGCGGCGATCCTCTACACCTCCGGCACCACCGCCAATCCGAAGGGCTGCATGCTCAACCACGAGGCGATGACCAGGGGCGCGGCCGAACGGGCGACGACCCGGTTCGGAAACGGCCTCGCCGGCAACGGCGAGCACGACGTCACCTACGGCGCCGGACCGCTCTTCCACATCGGCACCCTCGCCCCCTACATCGGCTCGATGGCGGCGATGGGGACCTTCCTCTCAGACGTCTACTTCGAGCCCGGGCGGGCCCTCGACCTGATGGAGTCCGAGGGCGTCACGGTCGCCGTCCCCTGGTTCCCGGCGATCGTCCAGGGGCTGATCAACCATCCGGACTTCAAGCCGGAGCGGCTACGCACCCTGCGCTCGATGGTGGTGATCCTGCCGGAGTCGCTGATGCGGAAGATGATCGAGATGTTGCCCCGGGTGGAGCTGATCCAGGCTTGCGGAATGACCGAGACTGCCGGCATCTACGCGATCTGCGATCCCGACGACTCACTCGAGACTCGCGCCAGCTCCCAGGGCCGGCCGAGCCCGGGCATCGAGCTGCGGATCGTCGACCCGGAGACGGGAGCTGAGCTACCGCCCGGCGAGTCCGGCGAAATCCTCGTCCGCGGCTACTGCGTGATGGACGGCTACTTCGACGATCGGCAGAAGACCGCCGAAGCGCTCGACGACCAGGGCTGGCTTCACACCGGCGACCTCTACATCCAGCTGCCGGAGGGAAGCGTGGTCTTCAACGGCCGGCTGAAGGACATGCTCAAGGTCGGCGGCGAGAACGTCGCGGCGCTCGAGGTCGAGGCCTTCCTCGCCGGTCACGAGGCGGTGAAGATCGCCGAGGTCGTCGGCCGTCCCGACGAGCGACTCGACGAGGTTCCGGTCGCCTTCGTCGAGCTCGCGCCTGGCGCCAGCGCCAGCGAGGAGGAGATCATCGCCTGGTGCAAGGGAAAGATCGCGAACTACAAGATCCCGCACGAGGTGATCTTCATCGCGGCGGAGGATTGGCCGATGTCTGCCACCAAGGTCGACAAGCGCCAGCTGCGAGCGCGCCTGGCGGCGGTCAGCGCGAGGTGACCCCGCCAACGTCTTCCCCCCGGCCAGCTGCCGCGATCGCGGGCCTCGACGAGGTCCGCGAGCAGGCAGGAGCCATGCTGGACGGCGTCGAGCGGGGCGACCCGCTCGACGCCGCATCGGCAGCTCTGATCGGGCTCGGGGTGAGCGCCTCGCTGCCCGCGCTCGACTCCGCTGCGACCCGAGAGCAGGCTCGCCGCGCCCTCGCAGCCGGGGCGACGGCCGAGCAGGCTTCGGAGACCCTGATGCTGGTCGCCGGGCTCGGCGTCCACTCGCTGATGGAGGGCGCCCGCGACCTCCAGGCGGTGCTCGAGGAGCGCGGCGAAGCGGAGTCGGGGCCGCTCGACGAGAGGCGCCGAGTGCTGTGGGAGGAACACGTCGGCTCCGACCCCTACTGGGAGCACTTCGAGGCCCAGGTTCCTGGCTTCCTCGAGGCGCTGCTGCGCCAGTCGCCGGAGTCGTTCGAGGCTTTCTTCGCGATCTGCGCAGTGCCCTGGCAGATGGGCAAACTGTCCGCCAGAACCAAAGAGCTGATCGCGCTTGCGACCGACTCGATGCCCGCCCACTGCTACCTGCCCGGCGTCCGCATCCACGTCGCCGGTGCGCTGAAGACCGGAGCTGGCCGACAGGCGATCGAGGAAGCGATCGAGATCGGCGCCGCCGCGCCCGAGCCCGGGGGTGTGGCCTGATGCCCGACCCGCACGACTCGCGCTGGTTTCGCCAGGTCCTCGGCCAGTACCCGACCGGGGTCTGCGCGGTGACCACGATCGAAGCCGACGACACCCCGAACGGCTTCGTCGTCGGCTCCTTCACCTCGGTCTCGCTCGACCCGCCGCTGGTCGCGTTCTTCCCCGACAAGGGCTCGACCTCGTGGCCGAAAATCGAGACGGCACGGAAGTTCTGCGTCAACATCCTCAGCGACGAGCAGGAGGAGATCTGCCGCAAGTTCGCGGCGAAGGGCACCGACCGCTTCGAGGGCGTCGCCTGGCGGCCCGCCCCGGTGACCGGCTCGCCGATCCTCGCCGACGTCGTCGCCTGGATCGACTGCGAGCTCGGCGAGGTGACTGAGGCGGGCGACCACTACATCGTCCTCGGCGAGGTCCGCGATCTCGACGTCGAGGAATCCTCGCTGCCGCTGCTCTTCTTCCAGGGCGGCTACGGAAGCTTCACGCCGCTGACCCTGACCGCCTCTGACAAAGGCGGTGCGCTGACCGAGCAGCTGCGCGAGTTCGACCTCGTGCGGCCGATGATCGAGGGGCTCGCCGACGAACTCTCGGCTCGCTGCATCGCGACGGCGCCGAGCGACGGCCTGCTCGCCGTGATCGCCTCCGCGGGCGGCGCCAACACGGCCTCGGCGGCGACCCTGGTCGGCCAGCGGTTGCCGTTCGTGCCCCCCACCGGCTCGGTGTTCGCCGCCTGGAAGGACGACGCGGGGCGTGCCGAGTACCTCTCCGGACTCGACGAGGAGACCCGCGCCGACCAGGAGCGGCGCCTCGCCGCCGTGCGCGAGCGCGGCTACTCGGTCGGCCTGATCAACGAGGCCCAGCGGCGCTTCGCCAGCGTCATCGACAGACTTGCAGAGGATCCCAGCGCCCACAGCCACGATGAAATCCGCGAGCTGATCGCCGATCTCGCCTACGATCCGGCCGAGCTCTCGGCGACCGCCCGCGAAGAGATCCGCAGCATCACGGTGCCGGTCTTCGGGGCCGACGGCGAAGTGGCGCTCGCCTTCTCCCTCTACGGCTTCCCCAAGCCGAGCTCGGCGGGCGGCGTCGACGCCTACGTCGAGCGCGCGCTGGCGGCGGCACGGACGGCGACCGGGCGCCTCGGGGGCACGGTCCCGGCGAGCTAAGCGAGCGGTGGCCGTCCCAGCCGGCAGCGAACCGGTCCTCTCCGGCCTCGCCGGAACCGTAGTCGCGCTCGAGGTCGCCGTCGGGGACCCCGTCCACACCGGCCAGACGGTGGCCCTGGTCGACGTGATGAAGATGGAGCAGGCGGTCGCCAGCGCGGTCGAAGGGACGGTGGTCGCGCTCGCCGCCTCGGTCGGCGACCAGGTGGAGGAATCGACCCCGCTCCTGCACGTCGCCCCGGGCGCGGTCGCGGCCCCGCGCGAGCTGGGCTCCGAGGCGAAGCCGGGGACGTTGCGACCCGAGCTGGCCGCGATCGAGGCGCGGCACCGGGAGACCCTCGACGCCGGCCGGCCCGAGGCCGTGGCACGACGGCACGCGGTCGGCCACCGCACCGCCCGCGAGAACATCGCCGACCTCGTCGACCCGGGCAGCTTCAGCGAGTACGGCGCGCTGGCGCTGGCGGCGCAGCACCGGCGCCGCTCGCACGAGGAGCTGGTCGCCGCGTCGCCCGCCGACGGTCTGATCGTCGGCACCGCGACGATCAACTTCGAGGCGGCAGGGAAGGAAGCGGCACGGGCGCTGGTCCTCGCCTACGACTGGACCGTCTTCGCCGGCACCCAGGGTGCCCTCTCGCACCGCAAGGCCGAACGCGCCTTCGAGCTGGCCGAGCGGCTGCGGCTGCCGGTCGTGCTCTTCGCCGAGGGTGGCGGCGGCCGACCCGGCGACGAACGGCCCGGGCCGACCGGCTTCGGCATGACCACCTTCCAGCGCTTCGGCCGACTCTCCGCGCTCGTTCCGCTGATCGGGATCGCCTCGCGCTACTGCTTCGCCGGCAACGCCGCCCTGCTCGGCTGCTGCGACGTGATCATCGCCACCACCGATGCCGCGATCGGGATGGGTGGGCCGGCGATGGTCGAAGCTGGCGGGCTCGGCCGGCCCCGGCCGGAGGAGATCGGCCCCGCCGCGAGCCAGGCCCGCGACGGCGTCGTCGACGTCCTCGTCGCGGACGACGAGGAGGCGGTCGCGGTCGCGCGCCGCTACCTCTCCTACTTACAGGGGAGAACGGCCGAGTGGGAAGCCGCCGACCAGCTGCGGCTGCGCGAGGCGGTCCCGGCGAACCGGCGCCGTGGCTACAAGGTGCGAGAGCTGTTGACGACGCTCTGCGACAGCGACTCGGTGCTCGAGCTCCGCGCCCAGTTCGGCCGCGGGATCCTCACCGCCCTGGCCCGCGTCGAGGGGCGGCCGATCGGCGTCCTCGCCAACGACCCACTCCATCTCGGGGGCGCGATCGAGGCCGAGGCGGCCGACAAGGCGGCCCAATTTCTCCAGCTCTGCAGCGCCCGCGGCCTGCCGATCCTCTCGCTCTGCGACACGCCGGGCTTCCTGGTCGGGATCGAGGCCGAGGAAGGCGGCCACGTCCGCCACTGCTCGCGGCTCTTCGTCGCCGCCGCCAACCTCGAGGTGCCGCTGCTGACGATCGTCACCCGCAAGGCCTACGGGCTCGGCGCCCAGGCGATGGCCGGGGGAAGCTTCTCGGCGCCGCAGCTGATCGTCTCCTGGCCGACCGGCGAGTTCGGCGGGATGGCCCCCGAGGGCTACGTGCGGCTGGCTTTCGCCAAGGAGCTGGCGGCGATCGCCGACGAGGACGAGCGTCGCGCCGAGGGGGAACGACTGGTCGAGGAGGTCCACGAGCGCGGTCAGGCCCTGAACCTGGCCGAGCACTTCGAGCTCGACGAGGTGATCGACCCCGCCGACTCGCGGGGCTGGATCGTCCGCGCGCTCGAGGCGGCGGCGCCTTAGCGGCCCTTCCAGACGGGGGCGCGCCGCTCGGCGAACGCCTTCTTCCCCTCCTCGACATCCTCGGTCGAGGCGTAGGCCTCCATCTCCTCGTAGCGAGTCGCCAGCGCGATCTCGAGCGGGCCCCCGACCCGCGAGAGCACCGCCTGCTTGGCGGCCTGCGCAGCCAGCGGCGAGACGGCGAGCAGCTTCTCGACCCACTGGTTGGTCGCCTCCGCGAGTTGCTCGAAGCTCGCGACCTCGTTGATCAGCCCGAAGTCGAGGGCGCGGTCGGCCGGCAGGCGGTCGCCGGTGAGGATCATCGAGAGCGCGACCCGGTAGGGCAGCTGGCGGATCGAGCGATGCATGATCCCCGACTCGCCGATGATCCCCGCCTTGATCTCGGGCATCCCGAATTTCGTCGTCTCGGCGGCGACGATCACATCGGCGCACATCACTAGCTCGAAGCCGCCGCCGAGGCAGTAGCCGTGAACCGCCACGACGAGCGGCTTCTTCAGCTCGACCAGCGGGCCGCCGACGCCGGTCAGGCCGCCGCCGAAGGCGATCCGCGGGCCGTCGGACTCGACCTTGACGTCGGCGCCAGCGCAGAACGCCTTCTCGCCCTCGGCGCTGAGGACGGCTACCCAGATCTCCGGGTCGGCGTTGATGTCGTTCCAGGCGTCCAGCAGCATCCGGTCCATCTCGGGGGTGACCGAGTTGAGCGCCTCCGGCCGGTTGAGGCGAACCGTGGCGACGTGACCGTCCTTCGTGTACTCGACCTCTGGCATTCGGATCGTTCCTTTCAGTCCTTCGTGTCTTCCACTCGCAGCGGAGTGGTCGGGGCAGTTCGGAATTCGGCGATCGTCTCCTTCAGGCCCTGGGCGGCGATTCGCTCGCGCAGGGCGAGGACCTCCGGAGAGGTGTGGAGGAGCGCGTCCATCTCGGCGACCGAGGAGGTCGCCTGGCGCAGGCCCATCGCCTCCATCGCCCGGTTGATCGACCGCTTCTTGATCTCCAGCACCTCGGGCGGCGTCAGCGCGATCCGGGCCGCCAGGCCCTCGACCGCGGCCAACAGCTCGTCGGCGGGGACGGCGTGGTTGGCCCAGCCCCATTCGACCGCAGTGCGTCCATCGATGCTGTTGCCGGGGACGAAGGCCAGCTCCTTCGCCCGCTTCGGGCCGACCAGCGGCGCCCACAGGGGCGCGATGTAACCGCCGCCGATCGGGATCGCCGGCTCGCCGATCCTGGCGTCCTCGGCGACCACGGTGATGTCGGCGAAGGTGCAGAGCTGGTTGCCGCCGGCAATGCAGAAGCCGTGAACCGCGCAGATGATCGGCTTCGGGTGGTCCCACATCGCCAGGTAGCGCTCGAGGTTCCGCTGCAGCCGAGCGCGATCGGCGACCGGGTTGGCGGCTTTCGGCCTGCCGACCTGGTCGATGTCGTAACCGGCGCAGAAGCCGCGGCCCTCGCCGCGCACGCCGATCACCGGCCCGCCGCTCGCCGTCAGCTCCGCGAGCGCCGCCGAGAACTCGTCGAGCAGCTCAGCGGAGAGCGCGTTGGCTTTCTCCGGCCGGTCGAGGACGATCCAGGTGATCGAATCCCGATCCTCGACCCGGATCGTCCGGTACTCGCCCATCAGTCGGGGCGGCCGAGCGGAATCTCTTCCTTGACGTGGTAGTTGGTCGAAGCGGCCGAGCGCAGTTCGCGCCGCTTGAACTTCCACTCCCCGTCCTCGCGGACGACGACGTCGTGGTACTGGCCCCAGACGTGGCTGTCGGGGCGGTCGCGGCGGTAACGGTGAAGCGCGTAGACGACGGCGCGGACCGTCGCCTCGTCGGGCCCCGTGAACTCGATCTTCACGTTGGAGACGTGGTGACTGGTCGCCTCGAAGAAGCTGCCGATCCCCTCGAGCGTCTCGCGGTAGGCCTTGCGACCCTCGGCGCCGAAGTTCGGGCCGTAGATGACCTCACAGTCCTCGACGAAGAGGGCAGCCATCTCGTCCGGCTGGTTCATGTCCAGCAGGTAGGCGTACTCGAAGAGCAGCTGGCGAATCTCTTCCAGATCCCAGAGGCGCTCGAGGGTCTTCTCAGAAGTCGCGGTCGTCAAATCTCTCAGCTCCGTTCTTGCTCGTGGACGGGCGCCGTAGCGGCTCTCCACCGCTCGACCCGCGGCGATGATTGCAGCGGTCCCCGTCCTTGTCAACTCTTATGTTGATGATGCCTGCAGCCGTCGTCGTCAGATCGACAAGCCGGGTTTTCAATATCCGCGTTGAGCCGTTAACCTGGCTCTGGGTTTGGAGGGATCATCGCGAAACGGGGCCGGCGACACCGTTGCGGAAAGCGGTATTCAACGCCGGCGTAAAGCGGCTCTGGCGGAGGGCAGCGAGGACTACCGCAGACGCCGGGCGGAGCTGGTCGCCGCGGCGGCGACGGTGTTCCGCGAGAAGGGCTACGCGGCCGCGACGCTAAACGACATCGCAACCCTGGTCGGCGCCGACCGCGCCTCGCTCTACTACTACTTCGGCGGCAAGGAGGAGCTTTTTCGCGAGGCCGTGCGCGGTGTCGTCGAGGCGAACCTCGGCGAGGTCGACCGGATCATGCGCTCCGACGCCCGTCCCGACCGCAAGCTGAAGCTGATCGTCAACACGCTGATCTCCTCCTACGAGCGGCACTACCCCCACATCTACGTCTACATCCAGGAGGAGATGCGGCGGGTCAGCGACGAGGACTCGGAGTGGGCGAAGGAAATGACCGCTTTCACCCACCAGTTCGAGTCGAGCACGATCCAGCTGGTGAAGGAATGCATGGCAGCGGGGATCTTCCGCGACGACCTCCGCGCCGACCTGGCGATCAATGCGCTTTACGGCATGCTCAACTGGACCCACCGCTGGTTCAAACCCGGCCGCAACCTCAGCGCGGTGGAGATGGCCGACTCCTTCTGGTCGATCTTCGTCGAAGGGATGGGCCCCCAACCGGAGGGCTGAGGCGCCCGCCGCCGCGCCGGCTCAGACGAAGGTCCCCTCGCGGTCCTTGCTGGCGAAGCGCGGGAAGACCTCGTCGGCGAACTTCTGCAGCTCCTCTTCGTTCTGCCCACGCTCGACCTGGCCCTGGCCGAACATGAGGAAGATCTCGTCGATGCCCAACCGCTCCTGGGCCTCCTCGATGCGGCGGGAGATTTCGTCGGCATCGCCGATCAGGAAGTTCGGCAGCTGCTGGCCGTGGGGGATGAACCACTTCTCCCAGAACCAGGTGTGTTCCTCCCGCATCTCCGCGGCGCGCTGCTTGTCGTCGGTGATCACCAGGAAGCCGCCCCAGGCGCCCCCCTCCGAGCGGGGAAGGTCGTGCCCGTACTCTTTCGCCGCCTCGAGGTAGTTGTCCCAGAGGGTTTCGCAGAAGTCGAGGTCGGTCGCCAGAACGATCGGCTTGCCCCCCTCTCGGGCCCACATCTTCACGGTGCGCATCGAGTGCGCGAAGGCGCCGTAGATCTTCGGGTGCGGATCCTGGTAGGGAAGCGGAGCGATTCCGATCTCGCGAACGATCCCGTCCTCGTCCATGCCTTTGCCGAATTCGGCGTAGGCGGGGTGGCCCTCCGAGCCGCCCTCGGGCGGGAACTGCCAGTACTTGCCCTGGTGAGAGAAGACCTCGTTCGTCCATGCCTTCTTGACGATTTCGACCGATTCCTCGAAGAGCTCGCGGTTGGCGGCGTCCTGGTCGGAGCGTTCCTTGGCCAGGTTCGCGTTGGTGGCGCCGACCCCGCGCAGAGCGGCGTAGGAGTCGACCCAGCGGGCGTGGTAACCGCGGGTGAACCCACAGTAGAGCCGGCCTTTCAGCATGTGGTCGAGGGTCGCGATCTCCTCCGCCACCCGCACCGGGTTATGGGTCGGCAGGGTGTAGCCCATGATCCCGGCTTTCATCCGCTTCGCCATCCGGCCGACGAAGAGGCTGAACATCCCGGGGTGGTTGTTGACCTCGAAGCCCTCGATCTGGAGGTGGTGCTCGGGCTGGCAGTAGCCGTAGTAGCCGAGCTCGTCACCCAGCTTCACGTAGCCTTCGATCTCCTCGAGGAAGCGCTGATAGAGGTCCCCCCGCTGCCCGGCCATACCTTCCTCGAGCTCGTGTTTGCGACCGATGACCCCGGTCTGCATCAGGTGGAACTTCATCGACGCCTCCGCTTCGGTTCGGGCCCACCCGCCGGCCGGGTGCGCGGTTAGGAATCTCTCCTGTGCGCAGGATTACATATGCTCTGAGAGCTTGTCAACTTAGACGTTGACACCTGCTAACGTACCCGTTGATTACCAACATTGCTGTTGATAGCATCCAGTCGCCGCAGCTGAGCAGCGCCCTCTGAGAGACCGAAACAGGAGGACGGACGTGTACAGGGAACAGGCCGCCGGGTTGGCGTCGATCGCCACGGCCGTCGAAGCAATCGGAGCCGGAGGAATGGCGATCGTCGTCGACGACCCGGGTCGCGAGAACGAGGGCGACCTGGTGATCGCCGCGCAGTTCGCGACGCCCGAGCGGATCAACTTCATGATGACCCACGGTCGCGGCCTGATCTGCACCCCCGTCGTCGCGGGCCGGCTCGAAGAGCTCGGGGTGCCGCCGATGGTCGAGCGCTCGAGCGACCCTCGCGGGACCGCCTTCCATGTCAGCGTCGACCTGGTCGGCTCGAGCACCGGCATCTCCGCCGCCGAGCGGGCGGCGACGATCAGTGCCCTCGCCGACCCCGCCCGGTCCGGCGCCGACTTCACGATGCCCGGCCACGTCTTCCCCCTTCGTTACCAAGAGGGCGGCGTCCGCGAGCGTGCCGGCCACACCGAGGCTTCGATCGACCTCTGCCGGCTCGCCGGCCTCGAGCCGGCCGCGGTGATCTGCGAGATCGCCGGCGCCGACGGCGAGATGATGAAGCTGCCGGAACTGCTCAGCTTCGGGGCCGACCACGATCTGCCAGTGGTCGCGATCTCCGATCTGATCTCTCACCTGACCGACCCCGAGCTGCGCGTCCGGCGGATCAGTTCGGCCCGCGTCCCGCTCGCTCCGGGCGAATTCGAGATCGTCGGCTTCGCCGATCTGGAGGACGACCGCGAGCATCTGGCAGCCGTCCACGGCGACGTCAGCGGGCGCGAGGAGATCCTCGTCCGCATCCACTCCGAGTGCCTGACCGGCGACGTGTTCGGCTCGCGTCGCTGCGACTGCGGCCAGCAGCTCGAGCGCTCACTGGAGATGATCAGCACCGAGGGCGCTGGCGTGGTCGTCTACCTGCGCGGCCACGAGGGCCGCGGCATCGGCCTTTTGGAGAAGCTGCGTGCCTATGGCCTGCAGGACGAGGGACTCGACACGGTTGATGCCAACCTCGCCCTCGGCCACCCGGCGGACTCCCGCGACTACGCCGTCGGGGCGCAGATCCTCGCCGACCTGGGTGTCGTCCGGCCGCGTTTGCTGACCAACAACCCGGCGAAGCGCCACGGCCTCGAAGCCCATGGCCTCGAAGTAGCCGACACGGTTCCGCTGCTCACCGTCCCCACCGCGGAGAACGTTCTCTACCTCAATACGAAGCGGGACCGAATGGGGCATGCGCTCGACTACGCACCGTGGGAGGGAATCTCGGCACCGGTCTGCCGGGCCTAGTCTTTCGACCTAGTCAACTTTGCTGTTGACAGCCGCGAACGGATGTGCAAGCTTTGCCGCAGGTCCTTGGATCTCTGGGAAATTTGGAGGAGAGAGGCGGATGAAGCGTGATGGTTGAGGCGACCGCGAATACCTCGGTCGGAGCGGCTGGAAGCGTCGGCGACAGCGGCGAGCGCGGCGTGCACCTGCGCGGAGTCTCGAAGACGTTTCCGAGCGTGAAAGCGCTTGACAGCGTCGATCTCGACGTCGCCCCGGGCTCGGTCCACGCCCTGCTCGGGCACAACGGCTGCGGCAAGTCGACCCTGGTCAAGATCCTGGCCGGCTTCCACCCGCCGGACGAGGGCACCGGGACGATCGACGGACAGGAGCTGGAACTCGGCTCGGCGGTCGATGCCGAGCGCGCGGGCATCCGCTTCGTCCACCAAGAACTGGGGCTTGTCAACGAGCTGAGCGCGGTCGACAACGTCGGCTTCGTGCTCGGCCACGAGCACGGCCTGCTTGGCTCGATCTCCTGGCGCAAGCAGGCGGCGAAGACGCGCGAACTGCTCGCGGAGTTCGGGATCGAGCTCGACCCGATGGCCCCGCTCACCGAGGCGAGCCCGGTCGAGCGGACCGCTGTGGCGATCGTCCGCGCCGTCGCTGGCTGGTCGCGAGGCCGCGGCCTCCTCGTCCTCGACGAGCCCACCGCGGCGCTGCCGGCGCGAGAGGTCGACGACCTCTTCCGGCTGATCCGTGAGGTGGCCGACTCGGGCACCGCGGTGCTCTTGATCTCCCACCGCCTCGACGAGGTGATGCAGGTCTGCGACCACGCCACCGTGATGCGGTCCGGCAAGGTGATCTGGGACGGCGGCACCCACGACATGTCGGTGCGCGAGTTCGCCAAGCTGATCGCCGGCGCCGAGAACCTCGAGCTCGAGCAGACGGCCCGACCGCCGATCGACCCCTCGACCCCCGTCGTGCTGGAGGTGTCCAAGCTCTACGGCCGCTTCCTCAACGGCATCGACCTCAGCGTGCGCCGCGGCGAAATCGTCGGCGTCGCCGGCCTCCTTGGCTCCGGGCGGGAGGAGCTCCCCTACATCGTCGCCGGGGCGGTGGCCGAGGGAGTTCTGGGCCGGATCGAGATCGAGGGTGAGCCACTGCACAAGCAGACCGTGAAGGCCGCGACCGAACGGGGCGTCGTCCTGGTCCCGGCCGATCGGGCGCGCGAGGGCGTCTTCGCCGAGTTCAGCGTGCGCGAGAACGTCACCCTGGCGATGCTGCCCGGCCTGCGGACCGGGAAGACGCTCTCCCCTGGAAAGGACCGCGAAGCCGGCCATCGCTGGCTGCAAGCCGTACAGGCCGATCCCAGCGTCGCCGAGCGCCCGATCACGACCCTTTCGGGCGGGAACCAGCAGAAGGCCGTGATCGCTCGCTGGCTCTCGGTCGACCCGAAGCTCCTGGCGCTCTCGGAGCCGACGGCAGGGATCGACATCGGCGCCCGCACGACCATCTACGAGGAGATCCGCCACCGCGCCGAGGAAGGCCTGGCGGTGCTGATGAGCTCCTCCGACTCAGAAGACCTGCTGGCCGTCTGCGATCGGGTGATCGTCCTCCGGGACGGCGTGATCGTGACGGAGATTGACCGAACCCAACTCTCGAAGAAAGCGGTTGTCATCGCGATGGAAGGTGCGCACGGTGAGGAAAATGAGTGACCTCGTCAAAGGCGGCGACGTAGCCGCGGCCCGAAACGGAGCGGAGGCGCCGAACGGCGTTGAACCGCCGCCGTCGAAAGCGGCGAAGCCTTCCTGGCGGAAGGCCTTCGGCTTTCGCAACGTCGGGGTGGTCTACGTCTGGATCGCGATCATCATCCTGTTCTCGATCTGGGCTCCGGACACGTTCCCGACCTGGGACACCGTCCGCACCGTCCTCAACCAGAACGCGATCGCGGGCCTGATGGCCTTGGCGCTGATCGTGCCGCTCTCGGCGCAGATCTTCGACCTTTCGGTCGGCAACGCCATGGGGCTCTGCAACGTGATCGTCGCCTGGCTATTGGTCGAACAGGGAACGCCGATGGGACTGGCGATCCTCCTCACCCTGGCGGCCGGCGTGCTGATCGGACTGATCAACGCGACGATCGTGATCGGCGCCAGAATCGACTCCTTCATCGGCACCTTGGCGACCGGCTCGCTGATGGCCGCGGTGACCTCGATTCTCTCCAATGACCAGTCGATCATCGGACCGCAACTCGGCGGCAGCTTCGGTGACATCGCGACCACCAGCGTCCAGGGCATCGCGGTGCCGGTGTTCCTGATGCTGATCGTCGCGATCTCGGTCTGGTACCTGCTGAAATACACCGTCACCGGTCGCCGCATCTACGCCACCGGCTTCAACCAGGACGGCGCCCGCCTGACCGGCATCAAGACCGGGAAAGTGCGGTACGGCTCGCTGATCGTCTCCGGCGCTGTGGCCGGCGTCGCGGGAGTGCTGCTCTGCTCGCAGGTCAGCTCCGGCTCGCCGGAAATCGGTCCCCCCTATCTACTCGACGCGTTCGCCGCCGCCTTCCTCGGCGCAACCCAGTTCGGCGGCCGCTTCAACGCCTGGGGCACGGTCATCGCGGTGCTCCTGCTCGGGACCGGCAAGACTGGGCTGGTGCTCGTCAACGCCCCGGTCTGGGCGCCGAGCATGTTCAGCGGCGTGGTCCTGCTGCTGGCCCTGATCCTGACCAACGTCGAGCAGACGATGGAGGCTCGCAGCTGGATATCGGCCAAGTTCAAGCGCGGCTCCGGCGATAACGGCGCGCCCGGCGACGGCACTCCGGCCGAGCTCAAAGCCTGAGAGCCTGACCCCCTCTGCATAGTCAGCGATCCCCAGGGCGCGGCGACTTGAAGTCGTCGCGCCCTATCCATGTGAGAAGTTATTGGCTGAAGAGGGTCGGACGAGACACGGGAGGATCGAAGCGAAGATGACTGTCGAGAGCGGAATTGGTCGCCGCCGCCAGGCGGCTCGGCAGGACGGCGGCGCCGAATACAAAGCCCGGCGCGAGGAGCTGGTGAAGACGGCGGCCGAGGTCTTCCAGGAGAAGGGCTACGAGGCCTCGACGCTGAACGACGTCGCCGAGCGGATGGGCACGGATCGGGCTTCGCTCTACTACTACGTCGGCAGCAAGCAGGAGCTCTTCCAAGAGGTCGTGCAGGATGTCCTCGAAGCGAATCTGAAAGAGGCGCGGCGGATCAAGAAGGAAGCACTGAAGCCTTCCGAGAAGCTCGCCCGCCTGGTGCGGACGATGATGGTCTCCTATGAAGAGAACTATCCCTTCACCTACGTCTACATCCAGGAGGACATGAGCCGGGTCGCGAGTCAGGACTCCGAATGGGCGCAGACGATGACCAGCCGCACCCGCAGCTTCGAGAAAATCGTCAAGGGCTTCATCGAAGAAGGCGTGGCAAAGAAGGAATTCCGCTCCGACATCTCGCCAGAGGTCGCCGCCAACGGCCTCTACGGGATGCTCAACTGGACCCACCGCTGGTTCCGGCCCGGGCGCGGCCTCGACGCTAATCAGGTTGCAGAGTCGTTCGCCTCGCTGTTTCTGGAGGGGATGCGGCGCTAGTTTCCGGGAGGCTTCGGCGAGGCACGATTAGTGCCACTGCCAGCGCCAGCAGGCCGACCCCGACGGCCACCGCGAAGGCCAGGGTGTAGCCGCCGTCGCGTGGGAATTCGGCGCCGCTCGGGGTCTGCGAGATCAGGATCGCGGTGGCGACCGCGGTCCCGAAAGCACCGCCCACCGAGCGGGCGACGGTGTTGATCCCGGTCGCGACCCCGACCTCGTCTGGCGGCACCGCCGCGACGATCAGGTTGGCCGAGCCAGCGTAAGCGCCGCAGATCCCGATCCCGATCAGGGCTCCGGAGACCAGCAGACCGGCGAGGCTCTCGTGCGAGAGGGTGAGGACCAGCAGCGAGGCCGCGGTGAAGGCAATGCCGGCGATGAAGACCGTGCGGAAGCCGATCCTGCTGCCGACCCGGGCGATCAGCGGCGCGGTGACCAGCTGCATGAACGCCAGCGGAGCGACGACCGCCCCGGCGGCGGTGATCGAGAGGCCGAGCCCGTAGCCGGTGGAGGTCGGGGAGTGGGCCAGCTGCGGGATCAGGACGAAGCCGATGAAGATCAGGAACCCGACCAGGCAGGTGGCAAGGTTGGTGGCGGCGACGGTGCGGTCGCGCAGCACCCGCATCTCGATGATCGGGTCAGGGTGGCGGTTCTCGAACGAGACAAAGAGGGCGAGAAAGGCAAGGCCCGCGGCGAAGAGGCCGAGGGTCAGCGGCGAGGCCCACCCCCAATCGTTGGCGCGGCTCAGGGCAAGCAAAACCGAGCCGAGCGAAGCGGACATGATCGCTGCCCCCCACCAGTCGATCCGCCTGCGCAGCGGCGCTGGATTGGAGGGAATGAAGCGCAGCGCCAGAATCGCCGCCGGGATCCCGAGCAGGCTGGTCCAGAACAGCCAAGGGACGCCGAGGTACTCGACGATCACCCCCGCCAGGAGGAGGCCCATGGCAGCCCCGAAGCCGACCAGGACGCTGACCATCGCCAACCCACCCGCGACCCTTTGCGGCGGGAACGTTTCCTTCACGATCGAGTAGGCAAGCGGGTAGACGCCGCCGGACACCCCCTCGAGGACGCGGCCCACGATCATCGGGCCGATCGAGTTCGAGAGGGCACAGATAACCCCGCCGGTGGTGAAGATCGCCATTACGCCGGCCAGGACCCTGCCCTTGCCGTGGACGTCGCCGAGCTTGCCGATCACCGGCGTCGAGACCGAGGCCGAGAGCAGGAAGCCGGTGAGCAGCCAGGAGGCGGACGCGGGGCTGGTGTCAAGCGAGGAGATGATCGCCGGCAGCGCCGGCGCGAGCAGCGTCTGCGAAAGCGAGTAGGAGACGCCGGCCAGGAGCAGGACCGCGAGGACGACGGTGGGGTTGGCAAGCCCGCCGTCGGGCCGTCGTTCGACGGTGGCGGTCAAGCGTCGGCGCGGGGCCGCGGATCTAGCGAGTAAACCTTCGCCGCGTTGCGGTAGAGAAACTTGTCGAGCCGGTCCTCGTCGAGTCCGAGCTCGAGGACGGACTGGACGGTGCGGTCCATGCGCAGCATCGGATAGTCGGTGCCGAAGAGCGCCTTATCGGCGCCGGCGCCGCTGACGAACTCGACGAAGGCGGCCGGATAGCGCGATGGGAGATGAGCCGACGCGTCGACGTAGACGTTCGGGTGCTTCCAGGCGAGCGCCAGCATCTCCTCGGTCCAGGGCCAGCCGATATGGCCGCCGACGATCACCAGCTCGGGAAAGTCCAGCGCCACCCGGTCGAGGTAGATCGGCCGGCCTGGCTCTGAGGGCAAAAGCGAGCCGGTGTGCCCGACCTGGGTGACGACCGGCACGGCGAGCTCGACGCACTTGGCGAAGAGCGGGTAGTAGAGCCGGTCCGAGAAAGGAAAGCCGAAGGCGTAGGGCAGAACCTGCAGCGAGCCGAACCCGAGCTCGCGGACGCAGCGCTCGAGCTCGCGACAGGCGGCGGCGGGGTCACGCGGGTCGACGCAGCAGCGGCCCGCGAAGCGATCCGGGAAGGCGCCTACCCACTCGGCAACCGTGTCGTTGGGAACCGCGAAGTCGCCCTCGACCAGGCCGGTGAGGATCGCCAGATCGATACCGGCGGCATCCATCTCGGCAACGACCTGGTCCGGCGTCTGGCCGCCGAGGAGGTGCTCCTGCCCGAACATCTCGAACGCCCGCCGCAGCTGGAGCGGCCAGCCTCGCGCGACCTCGGGCGGGTTCGGGATCATCCAGGTGTCGATGATCCTTGCCCGTTGCTCCGTCATCGAGGAAAGTATTTCAACTCTCTAGTTGACGGGATGCCGAAGCCCGACAGCGACGACCAAACAATTATTTGTTTAGATAGCGTAGAGACCCACGGGAACCGTCTTCGCGAAGGAGTCAGAATGGATTTCAAGTTCACCGATGAGCAGCAGCACTGGTACGAAACGCTGCATCGCTTCATGGAGAACGAGGTCGGACGCGAGTACACGCGCGAGCACGACGCGAGCCGCGAGTTCCCGGAGGAGGCCTATCGCAAGATGGCCGATCTCGGCTGGCTCGGGATCCTGATCCCCGAGGAGCACGGCGGCCTCGAGGCCGACCCGATCATGTACGCGATCTTCTGCGAGGCAATCGCCAAGTTCTCGCTCGACACCGCCGCCTGCGTGATGACCTCGATGTTCACGGCCAACAACATCGTCGCTAATGGCAGCGATGCGCAGCGCGAGGAGTACCTGCCGGGCTTCCTCAGCGGCGACCGCCGGTTCTCGATCTCGATCTCCGAGCCGCAGGCCGGATCCGACGCTGCCTCGGTCGCGACCAAAGGGGTCCGCGACGGCGACGAGTGGGTGATCAACGGCAACAAGACCTGGTGCTCGGGCGCCCACCACCCGAACACGACGATCGCCCTCCTCTTCCGCACCGGCGAGGATCGCTACAAGGGCCTCTCCCTGATCCTCGTTCCCAACGAGACCCCGGGCGTCGACATTCGAAAGATGGACACGCTGGTTCGGCGCAGCCTCGGCACCACCGAAATCTTCCTCACCGACGCCCGCCTGCCGGCCGAGAACATGATCGGCGACGAGGGCCGCGGCTGGGAGTACGTCGGCACCCACCTCGAGTACGAGCGGCTCAGCCTCGCCGCCTCGTACGTCGGCAACGCGCGCACCGCGCTCGACGACACGATCGCCTACACCAAGGACCGCAAGCAGTTCGGGCGCTCGATCTCCGACTTTCAGGTGATCAAACACCGGATGGCCGAAAACGAATGCGAAGTCTCGGCCGCGCGGCTGCTGATGTTCAACGCCGCCTCGAAGATGGCCCGCGGGGAACGGGCGATCAAGGAGGTCTCGATGGCGAAGGTGTTCGCAGCCGAGGTCGCCTTCAAAACCGCCTTCAACGGCATGCAGGCGCTCGGTGGCTATGCCCAGCTGCCCGAATACGACATGGAGCGCTACTTCCGCGAGGCCAAGCACGGGATGGTCGGCGGTGGCGCGAACGAGATCCAGCGCAGCATCATCGCCAAGGAGATGGGGCTGTAGGGATTCGAGGGACGTGGGGGGATTCGAGGGCGGCGCTTGGGGGTCCCTCCCCGGACGAAACACCATCCTTTCGGCTGGTTTCTTGAGTGTCCGGGGAGGGACCCCCAACCACCGCCAACGCCCCCAAGGCAAGAGTCCCGAGCCCCGCTTGTCTTTTAGCTTCTTCTCCTTGAAACGCTGGCGGTAGGGCGGGGAGCTTCCGAGTCGCCGGCGCTCGCTTGAAGCTCTAGACAACGGGGGTGGCTCTCCGAACCCTGGGACCCGTTTGTCGGTGCTCGATTCGAAAGTGAAGGGACGGGGTGCCTCCCCCCTGGACGGCGGCGTCCTTGCTCGCACCGGCGCTCGTCCTAGGACTGCCCAAGTTCGATTCAGGCGAGCAACCCAGCCTCCAGGGGGAGGTACCCAGGCCCCTGGCTGCTTCAAGGGCCGAGCGCTGGGCCAAACCGGCCCCTGAGACCAGGTCTCGAATCTGGCTCCGCAGCAAGAAAAATCTCCGACTGACAAGCGTTTGTTTTATACTGCTCCATGGTTGCTCAACACGGGTGTAGAACCTATACTGCCCGTGGTTGCTCAACACGGGTGTGGAAAGCTCCTGCCGGATGTGGCTGATCTCTCCTCAGACCGTTGAGCGGTGCAAGCAAGGTCAATGGGCTCCGGCCCGAACGAGGAGAGAGAGAGAGAGGAACAATGGGAACCAAGTCAGCCCGCTGGCGCTACCTGATGAGCCTGATGGTCATCGCCGCCATCGCGGTGTTCGTCGCGGCCTGTGGCGGCGGCGACGACTCGACGTCGAGCGGCTCGGAAACCGCGTCGGAATCGACCGAAGCGACCACCGAAGCCGAAACGGGCGAAGAAGAATCGTCCGGCGTCGACATGGCGGCCCTGGAAAAAAACGTCCAGGAACACATCAAACCGCAGGGAATCGGACCGACCGTCCCAATCGGTAAACCGATCCCCGAAGACCAGTACGCGGTATTCATCAACTGCGGTGCGCCCGCCTGCGTGGTCTTCGAAGAATCGTTCAACGAAGCCGCCGCACTTTTCAACTGGAAAGTCGACAACATCACGGTTGAACCGACGCCAGAGGGGATTCAGCAGGGCTTCGGCGAAGCCGCCAAGCGCAAGCCTGACGCGGTCGTGACCAGCGGTTTCGCGATCGAACAGTACCCCAAGCAGGCAAAGGAACTCAACGAAGCGGAAATCCCAATTCTTTCCAACACCGGGACCGACCCGTCGACGTTCAATCCCGCCGAAGGCGTCACCCTGCAGACCCAGGAACCGCAACTGGTCGCCACCGCGGCGGCGCTGATGGCCGACCAGGCGATCATCAACGCGGGCGGCGAAGGCACGTTCCTCGCTGTCAACCTGAGCGGCTACCCGTCGGTTGCAATCCAGGTCAAAGGATTCGAAGAAGAGATCGAATCGAAATGCCCGGATTGCGGCGTCGAACGCCTCGAGATCCAGCCCACCCAGCTGGGCAAGGACGCGCCGACGATCGTCACGAACAAGCTGCGGCAAAACCCGGACATCACCGGGATTTACTTCGGCTACGACGGCATCGCGACCGGTCTCAACTCAGCACTGAAGACGGCGGGCGTGACCCAGCCGGACACCTATGCGTGGGCTCCCGATGAAGTCGGAGTCGAAGAATTGCGCAACGACGAAAAGACCGGCGCCGTCCCGCTCGGACAGCCCGAAAACGGCTGGCAGATGGTCGACGCGATGGCCCGCCTGGCAACCGGTGGCAATGTCGAAGACGACGCCGAATGGGGGCCATACGTGCTCTGGGCGCCGGAATTCGACAACATCCCCGCCTCGCCGGCGAACCCGCCGCCGAATCCTGATTTCAAGGCGGAATTCGAAAAACTCTGGGGCCTGAAATAGGCACCTGAGTCGTCTGAATCACCGGCACGACGCGGCGCCTCCGGGCGCCGCGTCGCGTTTGGGCCCGCTTGCTGCTCCCTCCTAGTCCAGCCGGCGGTTATAGCGCGGCGGGCGCTTCTCGATTGCGGCGTCGACGCCCTCGGCGACGTCGCGCGTGTACTGCAGGGCGGTCGTCGTCCAGAAGCTCGCCGCCATCGAGCCGGCGAGGTCGGAGTGCCAGCTAGCCCGCAGCGCCTGCTTGGTCGCCTCGACCGCCCGGCGTGGGTTGCTGGCGATCCGTGCCGCGAGCGCGACGGTCTCCGGAATCAGCTCCTCGTGCGGGACGACGCGATTGACGAGGCCCAGCTCGAGCGCCCGCGCCGCATCGACGAGGTCGCCGCTCAGCGCGAGCTCGGCGGCGATCCCGGAGCCGACCAGTCGCGGCAGGAAGTAGGAGCCGCCGTTGCCAGGCGCGAGGCCGAGCTTGACGTAGGTCTCGCCGAGCTTGGCGCGCTCGGAAGCGATGCGGATGTCGCAGGCGAGGGCAAAGTCGAGTCCGCCGGCGGTAGCGCCGCCGTTGACCGCTGCCAGGACCGGGGCCCGAAAGGCAACGATTCGCTGCGTCACCGGGTGCAGGACCCGAGCGTTGTAGGGCTCCTCGGTGCTCCGCAGGCGCTCCGCCAGATAGGCCTTCATCTCGGGCAGGTCGGCACCGGCGCAGAACTGCTTGCCGGCGCCGGTTAAAACGACCGCGCGGACGTCGGTGTCGGCGTCGAGCTCCTCGAACGTTGCCAGCAGGTCGCGGGCAAGCTCGGGAACGACCCCGTTGCCCCGCTCCGGGCGGTTCAGGGTGAGGAGAACGACCCCGTCCTCGACGCCCTCGTGAAACAGCGTTTCGAGCTCAACCCGGTCGCGGCTCATCGGCCCATTCTCCCGCTCGCGCGCCGCCGCTGACGCCTCAGTCGGCGCGACGCAGGATCGTCGCCACGCTGACCGCGTAGGTACCCGCAAGCCAGCCGCCGCAGTTGATCGCCATCCCGGTGCGCGCGCCCTCGACCTGGCGCCCGCCGGCACGCCCGCGCAGCTGGGTCACGACCTCGACGATCTGGGCGCAGCCGGTGGCGCCGAGCGGATGGCCGCGGCTCATCAGCCCGCCGCTGGTGTTGACCGGCCAGCGCCCGCCGATCTCGGTTACGCCTTCACGCAGCAGCTTGTGCCCGTCGCCGTCGTCGCAGAGGCCGATTTCGGAGTACTGGATCAGCTCCGCGGGGGCGGCGGCGTCGTGCAGCTCGATCGTGTCGATCTCCTCGACCGCGACGCCGGCGGTCCGGTAGGCGGCCGCGGCTGCGTCGGCGACCGGGGCGCTGCCGGCTCCGGCGCCGCCCGCAATCTCCGAGGCGAGAACCTCGATCGCGCCGCCGCCGTTCAGCTTCCCGGCGTACTCCTCGGAGCAGAGGACGATCGCCGCTGCGCCGTCGGTGACCGGTGAGCACATCGGCAAGGTCAGCGGCGGCACGATCACGCGGCTGGCGAGCACCTCCTCGATCGTCTGCGGCACCCCGTACTGGGCGAGCGGGTTGTGCGAGCCGTTGTTGCGGTTCTTGACCGCGACCCTGGCGAAGTCCTCGGCGGTCGCTTCGGTGCGGTCCAGGTACCCCTGTGCCTCCTCGGCATAGAAGTCCATCAGGATCGAGTGCGTTGCCCGGTGGTCCTGCTCTGGCGGCCCGATCTCCTCAATGTCAGTCGAGCCACGGAGGGCGGCAAAGGTCCGGGCCTTGTCCTCGTGGGTGAGCTGCTCGGCGCCGACCACGAGGACGACCTCGGTGCGGCCGCTGCCCACCGCTTCCCAGCCCAGCTGCAGCGCCGAGGAACCCGAGGCGCAGGCGTTCTCGACGTTGATCATCGGGGCTCCCGCGAGCTCGTCGCCGCGGAACGCGACCTCCGCGCGGATCATCTCCTGGTGGGAGATCAGCCCTGCGACCGCGTTGCCGAAGAAGATCTTCTGCACGGCCCCCGCGTCGACGCCGGCGTCGGCCAGCGCCTCGTTGCTTGCGGTCGTCGCCAGGTCGCGGATCCCGCGGCCCGGACTCTTGCCGAAGGGGGTCATTCCGACCCCCGCGATCATCACTTTGTTCATCTGCGCCCCGCCTCCAGAACGGGCGAGGCCACGGTCGGGGCCAGTTCGCATAACAAACGTTGGTTTTTCAAATTGGCCATGCCGATCGGTCTCCCCCGCGTCGCCTTTCGCCCGGATCAGTTCTTGGATCCGGCCGAGGGGACGCCGCCGGCAATCGACCGGCCCTGCCCCTCCCAATAGCGGTCGCGGACCTCGCGGCGCAGCACCTTGCCGTAGCCGCTGACCGGCAGGGCGTCGACGAAGTCGACTCCCTTCGGTTTCTTGTAGCCGGCGAGGCTCTCGCCGCAGTAGGCGATCAGCTCAGCGTCTGCGAGCTCCGCCCCCTCGACCAGCACCACCACCGCGTGGACGGCTTCGCCCCAGTAGTCGTCGGGGATGCCGACGACCACGACCTGGGCGACCGCGGGATGCTCGACGATCACCTCCTCGACCTCGCGCGGGTAGACGTTGTTGCCGCCGGAGATGATCATGTCCTTGGCCCGGTCGAGCAGGAACAGGTAACCGCGCTCGTCGAAGCTGCCGATGTCGCCGGTGTGGAGCCAGCCGCCGCGCAGCGCCTCCGCCGTCGCCTCCGGGTCATCCCAGTAGCCCTTCATCACCACGTCGCCGCGGACCACGATCTCCCCCGGCGTCCCGGGCGGCTGCTCGTCGTCGTTCTCGTCGACGACGCGCACCTCGACGTCGGTGCGGACCCGCCCGGCCGAGCCGATCCGATCGTCGCCGGCCGCAAGCAGCTCCGCGTGCTCGGCAGCCGGCAGGCCGGTGATCGTGATCGGTGCCTCGCCCTGGCCGAAGATCTGCGCGAAGACCGGCCCGAAGGCCTCCAGCGCCGCCCGCAGGTGCTCGACGTGGATCGGGGCACCGCCGTAGCAAATGGCCTGCAGGCTCGAGAGGTCGTATCTGCCGGCCTCGAACTCGTCGAGCATTTTCACGATCTGGGTCGGCGCCAGGAAGGCGATGTGCGAGACGCGATCGCGCTCGATCTGGGCGAAGAGCGCCTGCGGATCGAAGCTGGCGGGTTCGAAGATCAGCTGTTCGGCGCCGCGGGCAACCGCCGGCAGGGCGACGATCCCACTGCCGTGCGACATCGGGGCGGCGTGGAGGACGACCTCGCCCGGTTGGATGTTGTGGACGTCGGCGAGGTAGTTCATCGCCACGATCGAGATCGTGCGGTGGGTCCAGGTCGCGCCTTTCGGCCGCCCGGTGGTGCCCGACGTGTAGAAGAGCCAGGAGGGATCGTCGGGGTCGACGTCGACCGGCTCGGTCAGCGCGGCGCCCGGGGTGACGACCTCGCCCCACTCGAAGGCACCGGGTACGGGCTCGGTGCAGATCCTCAGCTCGACCCCGTCGAATTCGTCGCCGCGGGCGCTGAAGCCATCGTGGTACTCGGGGCCGTAGAGGAGGGCGCGGGCACCCGAGTTCTGGACGATGTAGGCGATCTCGCGGGGGTGCAGACGGGCGTTGATCGGGACGACGACGAGCCCGGCGGCAAAGCAGCCATAGATCGCCTCCAGGACCCGGGGCCCGTTGGCCAGGACGAAGGCGACCCGGTCGCCCGTCTGCAGGCCGCGATCGAGCAGGTTGCCGCCAAAGGCGAGCGCACTCTCGTAGAACTCGCGGTAGGTGAGGCTCTCCTCGCCGCGCCGGATCGCCGTCTGGTCGGGACGCTGGCGGGCCTGCTTGGCGAGGAATGCGGCAGCGTTCACGGGCCCTCGCCTGAGTCGAGACCGAACCAGGCGACCGGGCGGTCGCGCATCTCCTCCGCCGGGTGCGGCGAGAAGCTGACCGCGGCGTCGCACTCGTAGTCGTCGAAGCCATCCTCGCTGTCGCCCTCGAGCCGGGCCAGGAGCTGAACCCCCTCCTCCAGCCTGATCACGCCGAGGGCATAGGGCAGCTGGTCCTCGAAGCCCTTGGGCGGCACCGCGCGGACCACCGAGTAGCTGACCAGGGTGCCCTTGCCGCTCGCCTCCTTCCAGCCGAGGTCCGCCGACTGGCAGTAGGGGCAGCGGTAACGCGGCCACATGTTCGGCTTGCCGCAGTCGTTGCAGGACTGGATCATCAGGCGGCCCTCAGCGAGGGCCTCGTTGAAGGCGTCGGCGAGGCCGCTCAGCGCCTGCTCGCTCATCAGTTTCCTCCCTGCTCGGTCCGCTCGAGGAGCAGCACCTGGGCGTCCATATAGGTGCCACCGGTGCCGCCGATCAGGCATTTGCGCGGTTCGTCGATCTGCCGCTCGGGCTCGGCGGCCCAGAGCAGCTGGCGGACCCCCTCGATCAGGAGCGCCATGCCGCCGCCGACGCCGGTGTGCCCGGCCGAGAGCAAGCCGCCGTTCGTGTTCATCGGGAAATCGCCGCCGGGAGAGGTGGCGCCGGAGGCGAACCAGCGGGCGCCCTCGCCGTCGGCGCAAAGGCCGAGCTTCTCGCTGGCGATCGTCGTCACCGCTGCGTAGGAGTCGTAGACCTCGGCGAAGTCGAGGTCCTCGGGCTTCCATCCCGACTGCGCCCAGGCCCGGTCACCGGCGACCTTCCAGCCCATCGTCGCCAGGTCGGTCTCCTGAGCGATCGTGTAATGGCTGACACAGCCACCGGATCCCGCGATCCTGACCGCTGCGTCACGGCGCCCGCGCGCGTTCTCCGCCGTCGTCATCACGAAGGCGGCGGCGCCGTCGGCGAGCGGCGGGCACTCCAGCGCGTGCAGGGGGTCGGTGATCATCTTCGATTCGAGCACCTTCTCGACCGTCAGCTCGCGGTCGCGGTACATCGCGTTGGGGTTCAGCTGGGCCCATTTGCGCAGCGCGACACAAACCGAGGCCATCTCCTCCGGGGTCGATTTGGTCTCGTACATGTAGCGCTGGGTGATCAGGCCGCCAACCGCATTGAAGGTCAGGCCGGAGGCTCGCTCCCACTCCTGCGGAATCCCGTTGGCGGTCAGCATCGTCACCATCTCCGAGAGGTCAGCCGAGCCCCAGCGCTCCGCCTGCAGGACCAGGACCGTCTCGGCGTGGCCGCTGTTGATCAGTCCGGAGACGACGCGGACTGCGTTGTCGGAGGTCGAGCCGCCGGAGTGGACCATGAAGCTGGACTTGGCCTCGCGCGAGAGGCCGAGCTCTTCGACCATGCGGCTGAAGATCAGGTCGGCCTGGTCGTCGAAGGAGTGCAGGTTCGGGATCAGGACGATCGTGTCGACGTCGGCTGGCTTCATCGCGGCGTCGTCGAGGGCTCGCATGGCGACCTCGGTCAGGGCGCCGATGAAGCTGCGGTCGGGAAAACGGCCGGACTCGAGCTCGCCGACCCCGATGAATACGGGGTCGCGAGGCGAACCGGGCTCGAAGCTGAGGCCGGCTGCGTCAGGCATCCTCGCCCTCCTGCGGCCGGCGCCGCGCCAGCATCACCTGCTGAAACACCATTACCTCCTCGTCTCGCTGGTTTCGCACCGAGTAGTTGACTTCGAGCTGCCCGTAGCGAGGGCTCTCCCCCGCCTCCAGCGAGAGCACTTCGGCGACGACGTGGATCGTGTCGCCCGCGACCACCGGCTTCGTCGCTTTGACGCTGCGGATCTCCAGCAGCGCGGCGATCCCGTTGCCGTAATAGCCGCTCATCCCGACCAGGCCGATCGCGATGCACTGGGTCAGCGGGCCGTGGGCGATGCGGGTGCCGAAGCGGCCTTCCTTGGCGAACTCCTCATCGATGTGAAGCGGGTAGTGGTCGCCGGTCAGGCCGGCGAAGGCGGTGAAGTCCGCAGCGTCGACGGTGCGACCGCGGGTACGGATCACGTCGCCAACCCCGAAGTCCTCGAAGTAGCGGTCCTCCGGGTCTTTGTAAACGGCGCTCACGTCTCTTTGACCTCGTCAACTCGAACGTAGATACTCCAAATCAGCGCTAGCCTACCATGGAACAATCGCTTGTTTGCCTCCCCTGAGGCGCCCTGCCAGACTGGGCGCCGGGGAGCTATCCGAAGAGGAGGACATTTCTTGAGCACGGTGAACCGCGAACCCGTCGTCGTCTCGAACGGGCACTCATTTCTCGAGAGCGTACGTTGGCACGAGGGCGACGTCTACGCCTCCGATTTCCACAAGAACCTCGTGCTGCGCTGGGACGGCGGCGAGGCCCCGCCCGAGGTGGTGGTCGAGCTCGGCGACGAACCCTCCGGCCTCGGCTGGACCCTCGAGGGCGAGCTGGTCATCGCCTCGCAGGTGGAACGCAAGCTGCTGAAGGTCGTCGACGGGGAGGCACGCGAGTTCGCCGACCTGAGCGAGTTCGCGGGCGGAAACGCCAACGACCTCTGCATCGATGGTCAGGGTCGGATCTGGGTCGGCAACTTCGGCTGGGACGTCTACGCCGATCCCCTGATCCGGGGTGCAAAGCTGATGCGGGTCGACCCGGACGGCAGCGTCCACTCCGTCGCCGACGACATCGAGTGCCCGAACGGGATCGCGGTCAGCCCCGACGAAAAGACGCTCTACGTGGCCGAGACCTTCGCCGCCCAGATCCTCGCCTTCGACATCGAGGCCGACAGCTCGCTGTCCAACCGCCGCGTCTGGGCGAGCTTCGGCGAGAAAACCTGGACCGAGCTCCCGGAGATGCTCGCCTCCCCCACCCTGCTTCCGGACGGGATCGCGCTCGACGCCGAGGGCGCCATCTGGTGCACCGACTGCCACGGCAGCGGCGTCGCCAGAGTCGCCGAAGGCGGTGAGATCCTCGAGTTCGTCTCCAGCGCCCCGGATGCGACCTTCTCGATCATGCTCAGCCGCGGCGAGAACCCGCAGATGTACATGGCGACGACCTTCCCGTTCGGAGGGGGCGACCCGTGGACTGAACACAAGTCGAAGCTGCGGAGGGTGGCGGTCGACGTGCCGGGGGCCGGGTTCCCGGACTGAGGGATTCGAGGGACGGCTTTACGGATTCGAGGGCGGCGCTTGGGGGTCCCTCCCCGGACGAAACACCATCCTTTCGGCTGGTTTCTTGAGTGTCCGGGGGAGGGACCCCCAACCACCGCCAACGCCACCAAGGTCGAGAGTCCCGACGCCCCCACTTTCTTTTAGCTTCTCCTTGGGGCGCTCGCGGTAGAGCGGAGAGCTTCCGAGTCACCGGCCCCCTGGCGCATCTAGGGCCGAGCTACGCAACTAGTCCCGCAGCAAGCCCCAGAGAATCGTGTCGGCGAGCCGTTCGCCGACCTGATCGGGGCCCTCCGGGCCGTCCGGCCGGAACCACTCGGCCGCCCAGTTCAGCGAGCCGAGGATCGAGAGCACGGCGATCTTCGGGTCGATCCGCGCCGAGAAGGTGCCGCTGGCAATGCCGTCGTCCATGATCTTCACGAAGACGTCCTCGTAGCGCTTGCGCTTGTCGAGCACCCGTGCCCGGTTTGGGCCCTTCAGGTAGCGCCACTGGTGGAAGACGACGAGCGTCCGTTCCGGGCTCTCGGCGACCACCCCGAGGTGGGCTTTGATCGCCGCCCGCGTGCGCTCGGCCGGATCGGTGACTTTGCTCGTACCGGCGGCGGCGTCGAGGAAGCGGTTGATCCCGCTCTCGACGATCTCGTAGAGCAGGGTTTCCTTGCCGTCGATGTGGGCATAGAGGCTGCCTGGCAGGACGCCGACGGCGTTCGCGATCTCCCGCATCGTGGTGCCCGCGTAGCCGGTCTCGCTGAAAAGCCTCGTGGCCACCTCGAGGATCACCTCGCGCGGTTTGCTCAGGTTCTCCTGGGTAGCGATTCAGATCACCTAACGAACGATCATATCCTTGTCACTAGTCGACAAACTCAGCGCCGACTTCGGAATTGTACGGCTTTAGTCGTCTGAAACCAAACGCTTGTTTTTCTCTATGAAGAGCCGCGACCGACTCAACCCGTCCTCAGCGCGAAGGGCTCAGCGACGGTCTCGCCGAGCTCGCACCAGACCATCTTCGTGCGCAGGAATTCGCGCGTCGCCTCGATCCCGGCGGCGCTGCCGAGGCCAGAGTTCTTGTAGCCGCCAAAGGGCGCGTTGGGCGCCGTCGCGCGGTAGGTGTTGACCCAGACGGTGCCGGCTTCGAGGCGACCGGCGACGCGGTGGACGCGCTTCACGTCGCGGGTCCAGATGCCGGCGGCGAGGCCGTAGTCGGTCGCGTTGGCCAGCGCCACCGCCTCCTCCTCGTCGCGAAAGCGGAGCGTCGCCAGGACCGGGCCGAAGACCTCCTCCTGGGCGATCCGATCGCCGGCGGCGACATCGCGGATGATCGTCGGCTGGAAGAAGAAGCCGTCCGGCAGCCCGGCGATCGCAGCCCGACCGCCACCCGCCGCCACGTCGGCGCCACCGGCTTCGGCCTCGCGCACCATCGTCGCGATCTTCTCGATGTGGGGTGCAGTCGAGACCGGACCCATCTCGGTCGCCGCCTCGAGCGGATCGCCGATGCGGACTCCGGAGGCGCGGGCGACCAGGCGAGCGACGAATTCGTCGTAGATCTCGTCCTCGATCAGAAGGCGCGAGCCAGCGATGCACATCTGCCCGCTGGCGGCGAAGATCCCGGCGAAGACCCCAGCCTCGGCGGCGTCGAGGTCGGCGTTAGCGAAGACGACGTTGGGGCTCTTGCCGCCGAGCTCGAGCACGCAGCCGCGCGTCCGCGCAGCCATCGCCAGCGCCACCGCCCGGCCGCCCTCGCGGCCGCCGGTGAACGCTGCCTTCTCGATGCCGGGGTGCTCGACCAGGGCCATGCCGGCCTGGGCCGAACCGGTCAGCACGTTGACGACGCCCGGCGGGAAGCCCGCCTCCTCGAACAGCGGCGCCAGCCGCAGGAAGCCGGCGGCAGCGAACTCCGAGGGCTTGACGACCACCGTGTTGCCGGCGGCGATCGCCGGCGCCAGCCACATCATCGTCGTCAGGCATGGCGTGTTCCACGGGGTGAGCGCGGCGATCGGGCCAAGCGGCTCGTGGACGCGGTAGCCGAACATCGCCGGGCGGTCGAGCGGGACCACCGCTCCCTCAATCTTGTCCGCCAGCCCGCCGAAGTAGTAGAGGTACTCCGGAATCAGCCGGATCTGGCTCAGCGCCTCGCGGTAGAGCTTGCCGGTCTCGCGGGTTTCCAGCGCCGCGATCTCCTCGGCTTGGGCGTCGACGACGTCGGCAAGCCGCATCAGAAGTCGACCCCGTTTGGTCGCCGAGAGGCCGCGCCAGCCCTCCGAGCGGAAGGTCCGGCGGGCGGCGGCCACCGCGGCCTCGACGTCGGCGCCCCCCGCGTCGGCGAGCTCGGCCCAGACCTGCCCGGTCGCCGGGTTGACCGACCCGTAGGTCGCGCCGTCGCGCGCCTCGCACTCTTCGCCGCCGATGTAGAGGCCAAAGCGTGAGGTGGGCTCGGCGAGGTTCGCTTCCGGCATCGTCAAATCCTGTAGACGCGGGTAGCGGTGCCACTCAGCATCGCCGCCCGCTCGCCGGCGGAGAAGTCTGCGATCAGCTCCCGGAACGCCTTGACGATCGCCTCAAAGCTGCTGTAGAGGAGGTCGGCCGGGGTGTTCGTCGCGAACATGCAGCGCTCGGGGCCGAAGGCCTCGATTGCGCCGAGGATGAAGGGACGGATCGAGTCCACCGTCCAGTCGTGGTCCGACATCCCCATCCCGGAGAGCTTGAGGACGACGTTCTCCTGCGCGGCCATCGCAGCGATCCCGTCGCGCCAGGCGCGCAGGCCCTCCTCGCTGCGGTCGAACGGCGTCCCGGTGTGCTCGAGCACGATCTGGGTCTCAGGGAAAGCGCACGCCAGGTGAACCGCTTCTGGCAGCAGCTGGGTCGAGTTGCAGTACAGATCGAAGCTCAGGTCGCGCGCGGCGAGGTCGGCGAATCCCCGGCGCCAGCTCGGGTTCAGCATCAGTTCGCCGCTGTCGCAGAAGCGCTTGCCCGGATCCTCGTCGTCCCAGTTGACGCACTCGCGCACGCCGCGAACGTTGGGCGATTCGAGGTGGCGGTCGATGGTCTCACCGACCGCCGGGTCTCGCAGTTCGACCCGCGGCACGATGCCGTGCGGGAAGCCGTGCTGGTCGGCGACGGCCTGCACCCAGCGGGTTTCGTCGACCGGGTCGTCGCCCCAGAGTGCCTCTACGTGGACCGATTTGATGATCCCGTTGCGCTCGGCGTGGGCGAGGTAGTCATCGATCAGCCAGGGCCGCGGCAAGCCGGTGAGATCCCCCATCACCCCGACCGGATCGCTCGGAGACGGGGGCACGAGCCACGGATAGTTGTTGTTCACCGTGTCCCAGAGGTGATGGTGCGAGTCGACGATCGGCTCGGCCGTGCTCATTTCATTCCTCTCCCAAAAACAAGCGTACGTTTGCCAAGCGAAATCCTAGCTCAGTTTGCGGCTGCGCTGGTCCTTGCGTCCGATGAGCATCTTCTGGCGGAAGCTCATCACCTCCTCGCCGCGCTGGTTGACGGTCGAGTAGTGGATCTCCAACCGGCCGTGGCGGGAACCCTCGGCCGCGTCGCATTCGGTCACGGTGCCGATCACGCGCAGGGTGTCACCGGCGCGCACCGGCGCGCTCGCCCGCACCGCTTCGATCTCGAGCTGGGCGACGACGGCGTCGCCGAGGTAGCCGCTCATCCCGATCAGGCCGATCGCCAGGCTGAGGGTCAGTGAGCCGTGGCCAACCCGCGTTCCGAATCGGGTCTCACGACCGAACTCTTCGTCTACGTGGAGCGGGTAGTAGTTGCCGACGAGGCCGGCGAAGGTGTGGAAGTCGGCTGCCTCGAGGGTGCGGCCGCGCGTTTCGATCACGTCGCCGAGAGCGAAGTCCTCGAACCATTTGGGCTCGGGATCCTCGTAACGGCGGGGCATCCTCAGCGCGACTCCGCGGGACGCTCGAGCCCGGCGCGCTCGAGGACCCGGTCGAGCGTCTGCTCGTCGAGCCCGACCGCGCGGAGGACGTCGACCGTGTCGACGCCGAGCGCCGCCGGCCAGCGGATCGGGGTGCCGGGCGGCTCGACCGGGGTGCGGACCATCTGCCGGTCGCTCGGCGCCTGGCCCTCGATCTCCTCCTGCAGGAAGGGCTGCCGCTCGAGCGTCAGCGGGTGCTCGACGGTGGTGGCCAGCTCGTTCACCGCCGAGGCCGGGACCTGGGCGGCGACCAGGATCCGTTCCAGCTCGGCGCTGTCGAACTTCGAGGTGCGCTGCTCGAGCTCGTCGTGCAGCTCGCTGCGGTGGCGGACCCGGTCTTTGATCGTCACGTAGCGCTCGTCCTCGATCAGCTCGGGGCACTCGAGCGCCGCGCAGAGGCGGCGGAAGATCGCGTCGTTGCCGGCGCCGATCATGATCCAGCCGTCGGCCGAGCGGAAGGCTTCGAAGGGGGCGGCGATCGGGAAGCCGGAGCCCGCCGGAGCCGGCGATTCGCCGCTCGCTTTCAGGTTCAGGACCTGCTGGGAGAGGAGCATCAGCGCCGCATCGGTGAGGGTGATCTCGAGGTGCTCGCCCTCCCCCGTCTTCGCGCGCCGCGCCAGCGCCCCCATGATCGCCGTCGCCGCCCACATCCCGGTCGAGAGGTCGATCAGCGAGACCGGCACCCGTGCCGGCTCGGCGCCGGGGTGGCCGGTGGCGTACATGATCCCGCTGAAGGCCTGGATCACCGGGTCGTAGCCGGGCAGCTCGCGGCCGACGGGGCCGCCTCCGTAGGCCGAGATCGAGCAGTAGATAAGGCGCGGGTTCAGCTCATGGACCTCCTCCCAGGAGAAGCCGAGCTTGTCGAGCTTGCCGGGACGGAAGTTCTCGACCAGGACGTCGGACTCGGCGACCAGCTTGCGAGCCGCCGCCACCCCGTCAGCTTCGGTCAGGTCGAGGACGATGCTGCGCTTGTTGCGGTTGTAGGCGAGGTAGACGGTGCTCTCGCCGTGCAGGATCGGCGGCATGTGACGGCCGTCGTCGCCGCGCACCGGGCGCTCGATCTTGATCACTTCGGCACCGAGGTTGGCGAGGACCATCGTCGCCATCGGGCCGGCGATTACGTTGGTGAAATCCGCGACCCGGATCCCCTCGTAGGTGGTGGCAACGTCGGTTATGGCTTCCTTTCCGCTCCACCCCGCTCGCGCTGCCACTGGTCCTGGGCGGCGAGGCGGGCGGCGGCGGTCGCGTTCTTGTTGTCCTCGGCGGCATCGATCACCCGCTCATAGCTTTCCCTGACCGGCCCGATCTGGCCGTCGAAGCGGGGGATCACCTCTTCGGCGAACAGCTCATAGCTTCGCTTCTGGTCCTCGAAGCGGGCGAAGTCGGCCCCCTGGAAGAGGTAGGTGCCGAAGCCGCCGGAGCGCTCGACCAGCCGCTCGATCTGCGCGGCGGCCATCTCGGGGGTGCCGATCACGCCACGGCCGGTGCTGTTGATCACCTCGGCCAGGGCGTCGAGGCCTGGCGGGGCGTCGATCGCCGAAGGGGTGATGTGGGAGAGGTAGTCGAACTGCCACTGCAAGCCATAGCGCACCTCCTCCATCGCCTGCTCGATGGTGGGAGCGATGTGCATCGGTCCCAACAGGCGCCACTTCTCGCGCTCCATCTCGTGTCCGTTTCGGGCGGCCTCCTCGGTCATGATCTCCCAGTGTTCGGGCAGGCGGTCGGTGCCGGCCGGGTCGGTGGCGGCGAGCGAGAGCATGCCGAGGCCGTGGCGGCCGGCGAGCTTCGGGCCCGAGGGGGAGATCGTGCCCACCACCGAGAGCTCGAGCTCGGAGTAGGGCAGCAGTTGGAGCTTGGCGTCGACGAGCTCGAACCAGGAGCCGTTCCTGTTCACCGTCTCGCCGCGAAGCAGGGCA
>Ga0105249_10000434_pt1 | contig 39679 bp, 34 predicted proteins | sample KBSS44metaG_FD_81522 | JGI IMG/M metagenome (GOLD analysis project Ga0105249, IMG submission 81522) | Switchgrass rhizosphere microbial communities from Kellogg Biological Station, Michigan, USA - KBS S4-4 metaG | ecosystem: Host-associated > Plants > Roots > Rhizosphere > Soil | place...
AGTGATAAGCTGGACTATGGATTAACTGCCGGGCTTGATCATCTTTATAAAAAGGAATTTGCAGACAGGCTGTTTCTTTTTTTGAATCCTACTGCTACCGTGAATGCAGGAACCCAGCAATTCACCAATCGTTATTTTAAGAAGAGCAACTTCTTGTTATTTCCGGGAGTGGAGCAACAAGTAACGGAAGAGGTAAATAAATTCAATATTCTTTCTTATGAGGTTTCAATGCCTGTTATTCTAATAAAAAATAATTTACAGTTGATATTGAATCCCGCTTATGTTATACCACAAAATCTTATAACAGTTGAAGGCAGGCCGGATCTTTCTGAAAGAGGCAGGAGTATGTTTTATATAACAGCCGGGGCAAAGTATATTTTTAATTAGCTTCTTTCTTTTTGAGAAAGATCTCTGTGATCATACATCTTACACTTCCCCCTTCTGTATCCTCTATGGTAGGGATTGAAACAGGAAGCAGTTCTGTATAATTGCTCAATCTCTCTTTTTGCTCATTTGTTAATGAGTTAAGGGCAGTTTGACTGAGAATTAAATAGTGTTTATCGGCGCTGTTTTTTAATTCAAGCATGTTGCCGGCAAAAGAATGCATCTGTTCCTTTGTAATAGGAATGATCTCATGCTCCGTACTTTGTAATAATTGTTTTACTGCGATCAATTCCCACTCTTCTTCTATTGCTTCTTCACATAATATCGCAAATTTTTCACCCAACGTCATCACCACATTGGTGTGATAAACAGGTTGACCGTTCCTGTCTGTTGCAAGAAAAGCAACCGCCGAAAATCCATTTGCCGTTGCAAATTTTTCCAACGCAGCCGGGTTTGTTCTTTCAGAGATGGCTGCATAGATCAGTTTATTATCATGGTCAATCACCATACTTCCTGTTCCTTCGAGAAAGCGGCCTTCAACTTCCAGTTCACTCCAGTCCTGGAGATCGGTTACAATAAATTTTTCAGCCAGTATTTGAAGTATGTCCTCTCTCTTTTCTTTTCTGCGGTTCGCAGCATACATCGGATAAACAAAAGCTTTTCCATCCGGTGATGTACTCAGCCAATTATTGGGAAAAACGGCTGATGGTTTTGCCGGTTCAGGGGTATCATCGATAATTATAATCTCTATTTCTTTCTCCTTTAATAATCCGGTCATTGAATCAAACTCTTTCAATGCTGCCTGTTGGATTGTTGTCGAAGGAAAAATAGTTGTCTTTTGAAAAAAATTATTGGCTGCGGTTTCAGCGTTGAAACCAAAAGCAGCCGGGCGAATCATAAGTATAGTGGATGCAAGAGGCATTCATGTCAGGACAGCAAGCTATCAATTTTTTTTGCAAGCTCCCTGTCTTTATCTGTAACAATATTACCTGCACTGTGTGTATTAAGCCAAATCTCCACCGTATTCCAGACATTACTCCAGTTCGGGTGATGATCCATTCTCTCTGCTTCAAAAGCAACACGGGTCATGAAACCGAAGGCCTCGCTGAAATTCTTAAAGACAAATTTTTTATACAGTTTATTATCCTGTTCCTGCCACATAAATTGGTTTTTAAAAAATGAGATGTTCTTTATTCTTTATCTTTTCATTTGTTAATTCTGTTACCAGTTGTACGCCTGTAACAGTTTTAATTGCTGAAATATAATCCTGCAGCATTTTATCCTCTACCGCATCGCCTTTCATCAACCACAAAAAATCCAGGTGTTTAAATTCCGGCAATAAATACTCTCCGTCAAATTGGTTATTATATAAGTAGTGGCTGAGACTTGCCGTCTTTTCATGAAAATCATATACGGCAAAAAAATAATTTCTTTTCTTACGGGTCAATTGGATCTCTATATCATTATTAATTCGAAAATCAACTTCCATCAGGTGGTTTAACTGCCAGGCAAACTGGTAATCTTTGATAGGGGCCATTATTCCAAGCAAACGGGTATCTTCAAAAAACTCATGTGTAAGCTCAACATTATCGAGGATAAGTTTTGTTGCCATTTATTTCAATTAGAATTGCACTTCAGCTTGTTTGGTTTCGTTTCCTCTTTGATATTTTACTATTGTTTTATCTCCTTTCTTAAATTTTCCCAGCGTTTGCATATATGAATCCATTGATGTAATAGAAAAATCCCCTATTTGTAAAATGATATCCCCGGTGGAAATTCCTGCTTTTTGTGCCGGTCTTCCTTCTGACACGCCATCGCAACGAACTCCTGTACCGGAAAAAGTATAATCAGGCATGATACCCATAGTGACACTCATACTTCTCATAGAGCCTGTGGCTTGCGACTCTCTTGTTTTTGTAAATACAAGCTTTTCGTTTTGCTTATTCAAATTATAGATAAGCGAGTAAATATGATTGATAATTTTAAACTCGCCTTCATAATTAATACGATCGGCATCATCAGATGGCTTGTGATAATCTGAATGCAGCCCGGTGAAAAAGAAAAGAACAGGAATATCTTTCCTGTAAAATGAAGTATGATCGCTTGGCCCGGTGCCGCTACTGTCAAACTTAAAACTTATTGTGTTTGTTTTTGAGGAGGTAGAAAAGCTGTTATAAAGCAAGGACCAGGTTGGCGATGTTCCATAACCACCAACTGTTAATGCATGGGTGCTATCATTCAATCGGCCAACCATATCCATATTGATCATGTAGTTGGTGGTTTTCAGATCAATGGTTGGGTTTTCTATAAAATATTTGGAACCATAGAGACCCAGTTCTTCACCGGAAAAGGCAATGAAAAGATAATTGCTGTTCAGCATCGATTTATCTTTTTTATCTGTACAACCGGCAGCTATCATTTTTGATAACTCTATTAATGCTGCTGTTCCGCTCGCATTATCATCAGCTCCATTATGGATCATTTTTTCACCCGTACGAAGCATAGAGTTTCCATCCTCTCCAAAGCCAAGATGATCAAAGTGTGCGCCTATTATAACGGTTGAAGAAGCGTTGTTATTGATATAGCCGATTACGTTAGATCCGGTTCTTTTTTTATCAATGATCTTAACTTTTAAATGAATATCAAGCGGCGCATCCGCATCTTTAAAAAATTTTGAGGCAATATTTTTAGTCACATATATTACCGGGATCGATAATTGTTGTGACCGGTCTTTACCATTAAATGTGAGTTTATCGTCAACCGAAGAAGTATTATAAATAAATAATGCAGAAGCTGCTTTCTTTTTTACTTCATCGGCTTTTGTTTTAATAAAACCTTCTAAATCAAAATGCGGATTGTTTTTGTTCTCTTCCAGAGCTTCTTTCAGATCGATGAACCATGGCATATCAGATTCCTTTAAAGCAATAGACGGCAATGCTTCCATGCTTATATCGGGTGAATAAGGAAAGGGAAAATAATCTGTATTGATTTTCAGGTCAACATTATTTATCACAAGGTGGGATGAAGGATCTACCTGTCTACCTTCATTCACTTCAAAAGATTGGTAATAATTATTTGTTCCTTTTGGTTGTAAACCCGCTTGCTGGAATTGATTACTGATATATTCCATCGCCAGCTTTTCACCATTAGTGCCGGTTCTTCTTCCTTCTAATTTATCATCTGCTAAATAGCCAATATGAGCCTGGAGATTTGTCATTACAGTCTGGTCGGCATTCTTTTGCTTCGCTTTGTCTTTCTTTTGTGAAAAAGATAACTGGGAAATGCAAACTAATACAACAAAAAGGAAAAGGCGGTACATGATCTTGATGGTTGTTTCAAAACAAAGGTAAAGAGCTATCAATGTTTTTTTGCGAAAGAGGGACTAACAAATTTTAAAAGGATCACGAATCTTTGGCCGGCTGCTTGTTTGAACGCAGATTAGAATAAGCAACCGCGATCAGGGCGCCTGCCTTAGCATTGTTTTTAATTAAGGCGATATTAGTCTCCAGGCTTTCTCCTTTTGTATGTTCTGCAATATATTTTAAGAGAAAAGGGGTTACTTCTTTACCGCTCAATTTGTTTTTTGCTGCTGCTTTTATGGCAGCCTCGATATAAGTCTCGATCCCTTTACCATCAAATCCTTCATCTTCCGGAACCGGATTGGCAATTAGCACAGAACCTGCCAGCTCCATATTCCATTTCGTGTTGACCAGGCTGGCGATTTCTTCGGGTGTATCTAATCGCAACGGTGAATTAAAACCGCTTTTGTTTGAATAGAAGCTTGGAAATTCATTTTGCCCAATTGTTACAACAGGTATTCCCATTGTTTCAAGATATTCGAGTGTTAATCCTATATCAAGGATGGACTTAACACCAGCTGAAACAACCGCTACTGAAGTTTGGGACATTTCAGTTAGATCAGCCGAAATATCCATTGTGTTAATTGCATCGCGATGCACACCTCCAATACCCCCGGTTACAAAGATCTTTATCCCGGCCATTGATGCAATGCGCATCGTGGCGGCAACAGTTGTTGCCCCATATAGTTTTTTGCTGATAACATAGGATATGTCGCGAAGGCTTACTTTACATACATCCTTGGCCGAAGCAAAATATTCCAGCTGTTCTTTTGTTAGTCCGACATAGCATTTACCATTAAAAATTGCAATAGTAGCCGGCACTGCGCCATTCTTTCTAATAATATCCTCTACCTCTATTGCTGTTTGGACGTTTTGTGGATAAGGCATTCCATGCGAAATGATCGTTGATTCCAATGCAACAACAGGATAGCCTTCGGCAAGAGCTTGCTTTACTTCAGGATGTATTTCTAAGTAGGCATTCATTCAGGATAATATTTTAAAACAAGCTGTAACAATTTTTGCTGATCAAGATGTGTTGCAATAGCTCCATTCACCTGTAATATTTCCGCAGATAATGTATGAGCAACTTTCAGGCAATCCAAATCATCCATATCCAATATTTTTCCAAGGATAAAACCGGTCAATGATCCATCTCCAGCGCCTGTACAATCCACCACTTCTATTTCCGGTGCGCCTAATGTAATTGACCTTTCCTTATCATATAATGCTGAACCATGTTTGCCATTATGCAGCCAGATATTTTGTACACCACGGTTCAATAGCTCTTCTATTTGTTGTTGGGTAAAGAATGCTTTTTCAGAACATAATACGGGCAGCTCGTCTTCATTTGGGGTGATAAGATGAAGCCCATTCAGATTAGCCTCTTTGAATTTTCTTGCAGGCGGAACGGATACGGGCTCCAATATAAACGGAATACCAGATTCTATACTAAAAGACAAAAGCCATTCAGCAGTTTCATTACTTACATTCGCATCAGCGAGAAAATAAGAAGCAGTCGCCAGCAGGTCTTTGTTTTGTTCTAAGTGTTGTGGAGTGATCAGATGATTTGCCGCATTGGTAAGAAAAGCACAAAACAACGAACCGTCAGCATTCAAAACGCCTGTGTACTTTCCTGATAAGCCATCTTTAGTTATTGAAGCATTTAATTTTACCCCGGCATTGATACAGATTTGTTTAAGCCAATCTCCATCACTATCATTACCGAAAACGCTTATCAGTTGTACTGATGTACCCAATAATGCCAGTTGATGAGCAATATTTCTGCTTACACCACCGGCTGTTTTTGTAACTACAGCATCGTTGGTTGTTGCAAGCATCATTTCTTCTTTTGCATGAAACAGCTCATCAATGAAAGCAGCACCGATACAAACAACGGGTTTTGGCATTGCGGTAAATATAATTTGTTATTCTTCTTTTCTTTTTACAATCAAATACCAATCATTATCCAATGGCAAATACCCATAGTCATAGCAATAGAAATAGGTTTTACCGGTCTTTGTTAAGTAGGTATGCGTTAGGTATTTAAAATTAAAACCCAGTCGTTGTAGTTTTTCTCTATTGGCCTTTGCTGTTTCTTCGGTACCAGGCAAAATAGATTCTAATACCTTACGATTCCTAAGCAGTGTGTTGTTGATATTTCTAACATAACTGCTATAGTTGCCTTTGGCTTTTTGCTGGTTATTATAATTGTTCCTGCAATAATCATCGCAGAATTTTTTATCGCTGCGCCCTTTCAGGGGTTTACTACAGGCAAGGCAGGTTTTGGCTTCAGATACAGTCATGATACAGGTTTCAGGAAAACATGGTACAGAAAAATATCTGTGTGCAAACGGTTATACACGTTTAGGTTCGGGAGTAAACGGATAAAAACCGGCTATCGCTTTTGGTCACTACCATCTTTGTTCTGTCAATCGCAAACAACATTGATTGACTGAAATAACAAATTTTAAAACCGTTCCGGCGCAAAGTCGGAGCACAAAACTTAAAACTATGTACGCTTTAAAAAACAAAGTACAATTGATCGGAAACCTGGGTGGTAAACCAGAAGTAAAGAACACAGAAAGTGGCAAGAAGCTGGCGCAGTTCAGCATTGCAACGAGTGAAAGCTATCGCAATGCAAAAGGCGAGAAGGTCACAGAAACGCAATGGCATCGTATAGTTGCCTGGGGTAAGCTGGCCGAGATCGCAGAAAAATATCTTGATAAAGGAAAAGAAGTAGCGATTGAGGGTAAGCTTGTAAACCGCAGCTATAATGACAAGGACGGGAATAAGAAATACATTACCGAAATTCAGTTGAATGAATTGCTGATGCTGGGCGCAAAAGCAACGAATGAATAATTGATATATGTCCCGGTCATAATCACTCTTTATGATCGGGATTTCTTTTTTTTGATCAGGCTCTTTATGGTAGTTTCATAAACCATGATTTACGATACTAACAATGAGAAATTCAGGTTGGCCCTTGAACTTGTGAACCAGAGTTCACGAAATATTTTTATTACCGGTAAAGCAGGTACTGGTAAAACAACCTTTCTTAAATATATCCGCGCAAATTGTTCAAAGCAGGTTGCTATAGCAGCGCCAACAGGGGTAGCCGCTATTAATGCAGGCGGTGTTACAATGCATTCTTTTTTCCAACTTCCCTTATCTCTTTTTATTCCTGATGCAGGGGGATTCAATCAGCAAAATGAACAGGTAACAACAAGGAATAGTTTGCTTGCAAAACTTCGGATGAGCAATGAAAAGAAAAGGCTTCTGCAGGAGCTGGAATTGCTGATCATTGATGAAATAAGTATGGTGAGGTGTGATATGCTTGATGCAGTTGACCTTGTGCTGCGTCATATTCGGAGAAAGCATCATGAGCGGTTTGGAGGCGTACAGGTATTATTCATCGGCGATATGTTTCAGTTGCCGCCCGTGATCAAGGATCATGAATGGTACATTTTGAAAGATTTTTATAAAAGCCCCTATTTTTTTGACAGCTACGTTTTGCGTGATGAACCACCAATCTACATTGAATTTGATAAAATATACCGGCAGAACGAAGAACGGTTTATTGGGCTACTCAACCAGGTCCGGAACAATGAGCTGGATGAAACAGGAAGAAAATTATTGGAAGACCGCTATGATCCAGGATTTCAAAATAGGAATGGCGATGGATTTATAACACTCACCACACATAATGAGAAGGCGAAAATGAGGAATGAGTCAGAGCTGAAAAAATTAAATGCTTCATTATTTTCGTATGAAGCACAAATTGAAGGTGATTTTCCCGAGACTGCTTATCCGGCTGAAAATCTATTGCAGCTAAAGGTCGGTTCGCAGGTGATGTTTATTAAAAATGATTCTGAGAAGATAAAACGCTACTTCAATGGAAAGATTGGTATCGTCACGGAATTGGATAAGGATAGAATTTTTGTCCGGTGCAATGAAGAGCCGGATGTTATAGAAGTTGGTAAAGAGAAATGGGAAAATATTCGATACACATTAAATAAAAGTACGCGACAACTTGACGAAGACGTGCTGGGCTCGTTTACCCAATACCCGTTGCGGTTGGCCTGGGCCATAACAATTCACAAAAGCCAGGGGCTTACTTTCGATAAATTAATTATTGACGCGGGAGAATCCTTTGCGGCGGGCCAGGTATACGTTGCTTTAAGCCGTTGTACTACCTTGAATGGAGTCATTCTGCAAAGCAGGATAAGACCTGCGGGAATGTTTACTGATGTAAGAATCTTAGATTTTTCAAAAAGAGATCATTCACACCATATACTTGAAGAAGAACTTCAAAGATCGAAACGAAATTATCAATTGAAGATCTTATTATCGTTATTTGATTACCAGCAATTGGTTGACGAGATAAAAGATATAAGTAAATATTTAAATGAGCATGAATCGTCATTTGGTCCGAATGCTTTGGGTTGGGCAAATGATCTTACTAAACCAGTGTCTGAATTACACTTAACGGCTACTAAATTTCAAAGTCAGATAAAAATACTTTTTGTCCAGGATGAGAAGCCGGGGATGAATGAACAACTTAATGAGAGACTGAGAGCAGGTGCCAATTATTTTATTGGGGAACAGAACAGAATTTTCAAATTATTACAAGCACCCCCTGTGACGGATGCCCGGCTGCATGCAAAAGAATTAAATGAAGGGATAAAAGAAATCTTTACCCAACTTTCTTTAAAAAAGCATTTGATGGAAGGCTTCCCGGAGAAATTTGAAACAGAAAGTTATCACGAACGGAAAAAGAATTTTGTCTTGCCGTCATTTACGGTCAACGTCTATGCAGGTGTTGCGAAACAAAAGGTTGAAAGCTCTCATCCTTTATTATATCAAAGATTGCGTAAGCTCAGGGATGATATTTGTGGCGAGAAGGATTTACCCATTTATATTGTGGCCGGCAGCACTACACTTGAAGAAATGACAAGATATCTTCCACAATCCCTGGAAGAGCTAAGAAAAATAAGCGGCTTTGGGGATGTGAAGATTGAAAAATACGGAAAGCCGTTTTTGGACATCATATTGGCGTACTGTAAAGAAAAAAATTTGACTTCGCTGATCCATGAGAAGACGCCCAAGCGGGAAAGAAAATCAAGCACTGAAAATAAAAACAAGATTGATACAAAGGCAGAGTCATATAGATTGTACACAGAAGGACTAACCGTTAATGAGATTGCTAAACAAAGAAATCTTGTGCAGCAAACAATCGAAGGTCATCTTTCCTATTATGTTTCTATTGGCAAAATAGATATAGATAAACTTGTTAGCCGTGAAAAAATTTTAGTGATCGAACCGGTGGCAAAAAATTTTTCGGGGGGTTCCATAACACCAATAAAAGATAAACTCAGTAGCAATATAAGTTTTGGGGAAATAAGACTTGTTCTTGCCTGGCTGGAATTCCAAAAAGATCAACGGCCCATATAAACCATTAGAATTTGCACATCACTTGGGTTAATGCCTGAAATACGGCTTGCCTGGCCAAGTGTAGCAGGTTTGATTCTTGTAAGTTTTTCTCTTGCTTCATTTCCCAATGCTTGAATTTTTTTGTAATCAAATGTCTCGGGGATTTTCAAACCTTCTAATTGAGCCATTCTTTCAACGAGCTCTTTTTCTTTTTCGATATATATGTCGTATTTGATTTGTATAGAAGCTTGCTCAATGATTTCAGTAGAATAATTTTTCAATTCATCTTTCAGGATTGGTAAATTATTGATGAGGTCCTGCAACTCAATACCCGGTCTCAATAATAGCTTTGAGGCTTTTTGTTTTTCTATAATGGGGGATGATAAGATGTTTTCTAAAAATGGATTAATCTCTTCAGGAGTAACAGCAATCTCATCAAGAACCTTCATGATCTTTTCAACACCTGATCTTTTTTCTTTTACCTTATCCATTCGCTCTTGTGATGCCAATCCCAAACGATAACTGAGCTCTGTTAAGCGCAGGTCCGCATTATCCTGGCGTAATAAAGTTCGAAACTCTGCCCGTGATGTGAACATTCGATAGGGCTCTTCGGTTCCTTTGCTGATCAGGTCATCAATAAGAACGCCTATATATGCTTCACTTCTTTTTAAAATAACAGGTTCGAGATCTCTTGTTTTTTGATGGGCGTTAATTCCAGCCATCAGGCCCTGACACGCAGCTTCTTCATACCCTGTTGTTCCATTTATTTGCCCGGCAAAAAATAAATTGTCAATAAGTTTTGTTTCAAGAGAATACTTCAACTGGGTAGGAGGAAAGAAGTCATATTCAATTGCATAACCCGGTCTGAATGTTTTCGCTGATTCAAAACCAACAATATTACGAAGAGCTTCGTATTGTGTTTCTTCGGGTAATGAAGTTGAAAACCCATTTACGTATACTTCAACAGTATTCCATCCTTCAGGCTCTATGAAGAGCTGATGTCTTTCTCTTTCGGAAAAGCGATTAATCTTGTCTTCAATACTTGGGCAATAGCGAGGCCCTGTTCCTTCTATCCTGCCGGCAAACATGGGGCTTTTATCAAAACCGGTCTTTAGGATATCATGAACTTTTTGATTCGTATATGTGATCCAACAGCTTCTTTGATGCTTTGGTTTTGGAAGATCCAAATAAGAAAAACCAGTGATAGTCTTATCACCAAGCTGCTCTTCCATTTTAGCATAATCGAGACTACGTCCATCAACTCTTGGAGGTGTGCCTGTCTTCAGGCGATCACTTTCAAATCCGAGTGATACAAGTTGTTCTGTGATTCCGGTAGCTGATTTTTCAGAGACTCTTCCTCCGCCAAAATTTTTTTCACCGATATGAATTATCCCATTTAAAAAGGTTCCATTGGTTAAGACAACTGCCCTGGCTTTTATCTCGTGTCCCAGATTTGTAATAACACCACGACATTTCCCATTTTGGATTAAAAGACTCTTTACAGTGTCCTGGTAAAAATCAACATTCTTTGTCTCTTCTAATAATTGTCTCCAGGTTAAAGCAAAAAGCATTCGATCGCTTTGTGCTCTTGGGCTCCACATAGCCGGACCTTTGGATATATTAAGCATTCTAAATTGAATCATGGAGCGATCGGTTACAATACCCGAATAACCGCCTATCGCATCAATTTCCCTCACAATTTGTCCCTTGGCTATTCCTCCCATTGCCGGATTACAACTCATTTGGGCAATAGTCTGCATGTTCATTGTAATTAGCAGCACATTCGAACCCAAATTTGCAGCAGCGGCTGCTGCTTCACAACCGGCATGTCCGGCGCCGACGACTACAACATCGTATTCTTTGAACATAACTGGCAAAAGTACACAGCTAAATTGAGTAGTCTTGTAAAAGTTTATCTTCTTCGTTTCACATGAAACAATTGACTATAAGCAGATAGATATTTATCCTCTAACTGTCTCATTTTCTTAATTTCTTTTTCAGTTTTGTCCATATAACCACATAGATGAAGAAGACCATGTATCATTACTCGTTGGAGTTCTTTATTAAAAGAATGCCCCAAAGAGCGGGAATTTTCTTTAATTCTCGGGATGCTAATAAAAATCTCTGCTATTAATTCCTTTTTCAAATATGACAAATCAAATGTTAGTATATCAGTATAGTAATCATGGTTTAGGTATTGTTTATTAAGTTTTCTTAGCTCCTGATCTGTACAAAAGATATAATTGATTGATTGCGGCTTTTGGCCTTCCTGATTCAAAAGTTTTTCAAGAAAAATCTTGAATTTAGTGCGATGCGGAAATGAAAAATTAAGCCCATTATAAAAAAACCTAATTTTTCGATTAGTTCCATTCATATTACATAATTCGTAAGCGAAAGTAAATCAACATATTTTAGCTTTGATGCATGAAGTTGACAGAATTAAAACCGGGTCAGGAGGCAATCATTAGGCAGTTTGATAATAGCGAGATTTCATTAAAGTTACTTGAGATGGGGTGCATTCCGGGAGAGAAAATCCTTATAGAACAGGCTGCACCTTTAGGTGGGCCCATTTCGGTTAATATCTCCGGTTATTCTCTTAGCTTGAGAATTGCCGAAGCAGAAGGAATCATAGTCGACTTAACTAATTGACTTTCAATTGAATATAGGTCTATATTTTGGTTCATTTAATCCAATTCATATTGGTCATCTTATTATCGCAAATCACGTTTTAAATGAAACTGATTTGAAGAAAGTTTGGTTTGTCGTTTCTCCTCAAAATCCATTTAAGCTAAATAATCAACTGCTGGATGAAAATCAGCGATTGCAACTCGTAAGACTTGCAACTGAAAATGATACCCGAATGAAGGTTTCTGATATAGAATTTGGCTTACCACGTCCGTCTTATACGATTGATACATTAACGTATTTAAGAGAGAAATACCCTGAAAACAATTTTTCTATAATTATGGGTAGCGATAGTTTTCAAAATCTGGATAAATGGAAAAATTTTGAAATGATCGCGAAAGAATATTCCATTTTGGTTTACAAAAGAGATGGTTTTGAAATTACAAGTAAACACGGCGCAAAAATCACAGAACTTGAAGCTCCGCTTCTGCAAATATCAGCGACTCATATCCGGAAGCTGGTTAAAGAAGGTAAATCGATCAGGTATATGGTTCCTGAAAGTGTTAGAGAAGAGATCGAAATAAGAAAGTTTTATAAAAAATAGCTTAGAAAATATATCCAAGGATCAGGCATCCAATTACTATAAAAGGCGGTGGCAATTTGGTAAACTGCAATAAAGTAAAAGTTGCTGCAATAACGATTGCATTTAAAAAACTACTTAACCGGAATTCTAACAGCGGGAAATCTTTTAATAAGTAGAGTGTGGCGGCGATCATTATACCAACAACAACTGCATTGATACCTTCCAATGAACGATAAACAGCTGCATATTTTTTCAAATTATGCCATATCGGAAAGAAGAATAAAACAAGTAAGGCGCTTGGTAAAAAAATAGCAACCGTACCAATTATACATCCAAGCAACTGCATAAAGGTTTTTTCCTCCTGAGTATTTCCATGATCTTTTAATGCCATTCCACCCGCAAAAGATGCAATTGAAAATACAGGCCCGGGCATTGCCCTTACGATCCCCATGCCGGTGTACATATCATTCTTATCGATTCTTACCACCTCCGGGTTTTTTTCTTTTACCGCATCCGGTCTTACACAAAACTGTTCATACATCATTGGCATCAATACTTGTCCACCTCCAAAAACAAGACTTCCCATCCGGTAGGTATTTTCAAAAAGATTAATCGGGCTTCGATTCGGAAGATCATTTTTTTTAGCGTATTCACTCAATAAACCGGCAACGATAAATATAATTCCAAACATCCAAAAATTCCACCACCTGATCTTCTTTGGCTTTTGTTCTACTTGTGGGATCCTTTTTCTACTAAGATTGGTTGTAACTCCCCCAATAACTATTAAGGTTGGAAATATCCATGGCTGTTTAAATAGAAGATACGTGAGAATACCTGAAGTAATCATTATGACCCACGTAATCGTGTTTTTTATAGAGATATGAAAAGCCATTGAAGCAGCATACACTAAAAAGCCTACTGCCATGGGTGGAATGAATTTAAAAACGTCCGTATGCAAGGCTTTCTTGTCAATATATTGCAAAAGAAAAGAAAGAGCTCCCATTAAAACACAGGCAGGCATAATCCAAATGATCAGTGTGAGTACTGCAAGTGGAACGCCTCCCCGCTTATATCCGATCAAAGTAAGCGTTTGTGTAGATGAAGCACCTGGTAATAATTGGCAGAATGCATTATACTCCAGTAACTCCTGTTCTGTAACATAAGGAGTTTGATGCACAAAAGTTTTAAGCATCATTCCTATATGGGCTTGCGGGCCGCCAAATGCAGAAATGCTGTGTAAAAAAACTGATTTTAAAAATGGAACGTGGCGAAGCAGTTGCATTCAGATTTAAATATAAAAAATAAAAAGATTACCGGACTAAATCCTATTAAAAATCTCAATCCAATGTATATTCATTGAAATTTTAAAAATGAAAAAGGTTTTGCTTTTGTTGGTCATATTATTACCCTGTATCGCTATTTCTCAAAATGATGTTGCAGGTAAAATGAAAGAAAAAATAAATGCTGCAGCGGACAAAATTGAAACGAAATGCATTTCGTGGCGAAGAGATATACATCAAAATCCAGAATTAGGAAACAATGAAGTGCAAACCGCAAAACTGATTGCAAACCATCTTCGGACATTGGGAATAGAGGTAAAAGAGAAAGTTGGTAAAACGGGAGTGGTTGGAATTTTAAAGGGCGCAAAACCGGGAAAATGTATAGCACTAAGAGCTGATATGGATGCATTACCAATAGTCGAAAGAGACAATCTCCCTTTTGCATCAAAAGTAAGATCAATATATAGCGGACAAGAAGTTGGAGTAATGCATGCATGTGGTCATGATACCCATGTTGCAATACTGATGAGTGTTGCCGAGATCTTATTTGGAATGAAAAATGATATCGCTGGTACTGTAAAATTTATTTTTCAACCCGCAGAGGAAGGTCCACCTCCAGGTGAAGAAGGCGGAGCTCCGCTAATGATAAAAGAAGGAGTAATGGATAATCCAAAAGTGGACGTGATTTTCGGATTACATATTGAATCTGATATTGAAGTAGGAACTATTGAATATAAATCAGGCGCATTTATGGCTTCGTCAGATTGGTTTACAATAAAAGTAAACGGTAAAGGAAGTCATGGTTCACAACCCTGGAAGGGAATAGACCCCATTGTAATTTCTGCACAAATCATAACAGGACTTCAAACAATAGTAAGCCGTCAATCAGATCTTACTAAAGCACCAGCAATAGTTACGGTAGCAAAAATAGAAGGAGGCATCAGGAATAACATTATTCCCGAATCATGTACGCTAAATGGCACCATTCGTACATTAGATAAAGGCATGCAGAAAGATATTGAAGAAAAACTAAGAAGAATGGCAACAAATACAGCGGAAGCTTCCGGTGCAAGTGCTGATATAGTATTTAATCCAAAAACATTAGTGACGTACAATGATCCCGAACTGGTTAAAAAAACTTTATCCTCTTTACAAAAAGTGATCGGTGCTGAAAATGTAAAAGAAAGAGAATGGGTAACCGGTTCTGAAGATTTTTCTTTTTTCGGCGAAAAAGCCCCAGCTTTTTTTTTCTATCTGGGCGGTATGCCAAAAGGAAATGATCCTAAGAACGCACCTGCCCATCATACAGCTGATTTCTTCGTGGACGACAGCGGAATGAAAACCGGTATCAAAGCTTTTTGCAATATTGTTTTTGACTATTTGAACAGACCCTAATCAAATCGTTTTAAAATGAAAAAACTGGTATCGTTTAGTGCTTGCTTTATTCTAATAATTTGTTCCTATTCTCAGTCAACAGATAAAAAGCTATTCAAAAAAATTTCCGATTCAATCCAGGGATTTGGTGGTGAGATAGGGATTTATGTTAAAAACATTCGTACGGGTAAAACGGTTGCCATCAATGCTGATACAATTTTTCCTACAGCAAGCATTGTAAAGCTGTCCATCATGACAGGGATCATGCAAAAATTATATGCTGAAGAATTACAATATGATTCTTTATTTACTTATAAAGATTCATTGTTGTATGAGGGCGTAGATATTTTAGGTTCTTTTAAAAACGGCGAAAAGATCACACTAAAGAAATTATTGATGCTGATGCTTACAACAAGTGATAATACAGCCAGCCTCTGGCTACAAAGCATCGCAGGAACGGGTACAAGAATAAACCAGGTAATGGACAGTCTTGGATTTGAAAGTACAAGGGTCAATTCAAGAACTCCGGGAAGAGAATCTTACCGAGCAAAATACCAATGGGGGCAGACAACACCGAAAGAGATCGGAACATTGTTTGAAAAAATTTATCGAAACGAAATTTTTTCAAACGAAATATGTGATCGGATGATGCGCTGTCTCGGAAGAAACTTTTGGGACGAGAACGAAGCCATTTCTCAAATACCACCATATATTGAAGTATTCAGCAAAAACGGGTGTGTGAATACTGTTCGTAGTGAAGTGTTATTAGTGAATGCTCCACATAACCCCTATATCTTTTCGATTTTCACCAAGAATAATAAAGATATTAGCTGGACACATAATAACGAAGCATGGGCTTTAGCAAGAAAACTTTCACGATTACTTTGGGATTATTTTGAACCAAAAGATAAATGGGAGGCCCCGATAAAATAATTATTTGAATAATTGATAAACGATTAGGCTCATTAAATAAGCCAAACCTGTCATATATATAAGCTGAATGACAGGCCATTTCCAACTGCGGGTTTCTCTTTTTACAACAGCCAATGTGCTCATGCATTGCATAGCAAATACATAAAATATCATCAATGATAGTCCTGCTGCGAGATTGTAAACAGGCGATCCGTCTTTTCTTGTCGCCATTTTCATTTTATCTCTTAACAAAAGATCGTTTTCTTCTTCACCGACGCTGTAAAGTGTTGCCATGGTACCTACAAATACTTCTCTTGCGGCAAAAGAAGTGATCAAAGCAATTCCGATCTTCCAATCATATCCCAGTGGTGCAATAGCAGGTTCAATTGCTTTTCCAAGAATACCAGCATATGAACTTTCTAACCTAACCGTATTTTTCTCTTTTTCTAACTGGGCCACATCGGCACCGGGTTGCGCTTTTAATTGTTCGTAATGCGCTGTTACCTGCTGCATTTTCTTTCCCGGGCCAAAAGAACTTAATGCCCAAAGTATCAAGCTGATCACCATGATTATTTTACCGGCATCAAAAACAAATATCCTTGCCTTGTTGATCATGGTTTGTATCACATTACCCCAACGCGGAGAACGATAAACCGGTAGCTCAAGAATAAAAAAGCTTTTCTCTTTGATTTTAATAAACCATTTTGCAACATACGATACGATCAATGCCATTACTAATCCCAATAAATACAATCCCATCATTACTAAACCCTGGATACTTAAAAAACCAAGCAAGTATTTATTAGGTATGACCAATGCAATTAAAATAGTATAAACAGGTAACCTTGCGGAGCAACTCATCAAAGGCGTAACAAGAATCGTAAGCAATCGCTCTTTTCTATTCTCGATATTTCTTGCACTCATTATGGCCGGCACCGCACAGGCAAAGCCACTGATCATTGGCATCACACTTTTTCCATTTAAGCCAACACTGCGCATTAACCGGTCACTTAAAAAGCTGATCCTTGCCATATAACCTGAATCTTCAAGAACTGTGATCAGTCCAAACAAGATCATGATCTGCGGAACAAAAACAAGAATACCACTCAAACCCGCAATTACTCCATTAACTAAAAGATCGGACCAGCGGCTATCGGGCAGTATCGATGAAACAGATGAACTGATCTTTCCAAACGCCAGTTCGATCCAATCCATTGGATATTGTGCCAGCCAGAATACGCTTTGAAATAATAAGAATAAAACCGACAGCAAAATGATATAGCCCCAACGGCGGTGAAGCAAAACATTATCCAGTTTTTCAGTGAACAAAGATTTTTGCACAGGATCGGGCTCTGAAATCGTTTGCTTCATGATATGACCGATCCGGTTATATCGTTGTAAAATTTCTTCTGCCTGCGTTTTGGTGGGATTGAAATTATGTTTCCGCTCAATATTCTCAACTGTTTCCTGTAACCGATCATTTAATAAAAAGTTTTCATGATTGATCAAATAATGAATGCTTGTATAATCGCTCAGTTGAGGAAAGGTTTTTTGTATATCTTCTATTGCTTCCGGGGCTAAATTTTTATTTTCAATAAAATCTCTTGCGGGAGCTTTATAGGCATGTTGTGCCGTAAGAGAAATAGCTTTTTTAAGATCTGTAACACCTTTATTTTTTCTTGGATTTACTGCCACTACCGGGACACCTAATTCTCTTTCCAAACCAACTACATCAATTTTAATTCCCTTGATCTTGGCAAGATCCATCATAGTCAATGCAACAACAACCGGAATTTTGAGATCAATGAGCTGCGTGCAAAAGAGAAGATTGCGCTTGAGATTACTGGCATCAGCAACAGCTACTACGACATCTGCTTTCAATTCATCCTGGTTCAATAACACCTTATAGCTTACCCACTCATCCAAGCGGCGGGGATATAAACTATATGACCCGGGCAGATCAATGATTTCTGCTCTTGAAGAAGCATCCAGAGCAGTTGTGCCTGTTTTTTTATCAACCGTAACCCCCGGAAAATTTCCAACCTGTTGTTTTAACCCGGTAAGACAATTGAATAATGAGCTTTTCCCGCTGTTTGGATTACCGACTAATGCAATATGTAAAGACTTGTTGCTCATCAAATAACGACAAATGTAACGAGCCAATCACCCGGGGGGTTACGAAATAAGATTTTTAAACAATGAAACACGGAAATAATATCTATGAAAATGATATGATTAAAACAAAACCCTGCCTTAAAAGACAGGGTTTTAGTTTGTGGTGTGGGGCGGGATCGAACCGCCGACACAAGGATTTTCAGTCCTTTGCTCTACCGACTGAGCTACCGCACCGACTAAAATTTTTCCGAAGGATCCTTTCGGGACAAATTTTAAATCCCAAGCTGGAAATTGCTTCTTGTGATTTATTCCATTTGGGGCTGCAAATATAACGGGAATAGCTAAAAATCTGAAACTAATTCCTGGCTAAATAATACAGTGTGCTGCAGTTTGTTTCTTTAAAAATACTCCGGCTTTCTTCCAGAATATCATCTGTTGTAACAGTCGCATATTTATCCAATTCAAAATTCATCCATGCAGCATCACCCAACAGCTCATAAAAAGCCAGGCTATTTGCACGACTCATTACACTCATATCTTCAAAAGCGATCATGCTTTCGGTTTTATTTTTTACTTTCTGCAATTCAGTATCACTCACTTTTTCAGTCTTCATTTTCTGCAGCTCTTCATTTACAGCTTTTTCAGCGTCTTCCATTTTAATACCGGCGACTAATTTTCCTTCAATCACAATAAGTCCTGCATCAATGCTTCCTGTATGATAACATTCAATATTGCTAAATAATTTTTTCTCTTTCACCAATGCCTGGTATAATCTTGATGAACCACCACCGCTCAATACTTCAGTTATCAGGTCGGCGATATAATACTTTCTATCAAGCCTTGGATAAATATGCCAGCATTTATATAAGGCATTAAGCGGTACATCCGCAACTACTTCTTGTTTTCTGCTTTCAGATTGTAAAGCCTCGGCTGGTAAACGACGAATATATTTTTCACCGGGAGGGATTCCACCAAACCATTTTTCTGCTAATTCTTTTACCTGGTCAGTCTTTACATTGCCGGCCAAGACCATTATCGCATTAACTGGAGTGTAATGTTTAGAAAAAAATTTTTTTACATCCTGCAGGCTTGCATTTTCAATGTGAGAAAGCTCTTTCCCGATGGTCATCCATTTATAAGGATGTGTTTTATAAGCAAGCTCTCTCATTTTGTGCCATACATCTCCGTAAGGCTTATTCAAATAATGCTCCTTAAATTCTTCACTGACAACTTTACGCTGAACATCTAAACTCTTTTCGCTGAATGCCAGCGAAAGCATTCTGTCGCTTTCTAACCAAAAAGCTGTTTCAAGGTTTTCAGCCGGCACCTGAATATAATAATTGGTAAGATCGTTTGTCGTATAAGCATTATTCTCTCCGCCTGCCATTTGTAATGGCCCATCAAAAACAGGTATATTCACAGAACCACCAAACATCAAATGTTCGAATAAATGAGCAAATCCTGTTTTTGAAGGATCTTCATCCCTGGCGCCGACATCATACATAATGTTCAAAACGGCCATTGGCGTAGAACTGTCTTCATGAACAATCACCCTCAACCCATTTGGTAAAACAAATTTTTCAAACTGGACCATAAAATTGATTTCCTTGTGATTCAAAAATACATTAACTCAAAACAGATTTTGGCTACTGATAAAAAAGCCATCCATAAGTATTATAGACGGCTTCTTTACTCTCCGCCCAAGGCGGAGAATGAGTATATTATTTATTCATACTCGCCAAAAACTCATAGTTGTCTTTAGTTCCCTTCATCCTGTTTTGTAATTCCCGCATTGCTTCTTCTGCATTCATATCGGCGAGGAATACACGAAGCAGGTTCATTCGTTGTAATACATCTCTTTCCAATAACAAGTCATCGCGACGTGTACTGGATGCAACAATATCGATGGCAGGATAGATACGCTTATTCGATAATCTCCTGTCAAGCTGTAACTCCATATTACCCGTTCCTTTGAATTCTTCAAAGATCACTTCATCCATTTTGCTTCCTGTATCAACTAATGCAGTTGCAATGATAGTAAGCGAACCTCCGAATTCAATTTTACGTGCAGCTCCAAAAAACTGTTTGGGTTTTTGCATTGCATTTGCTTCTACACCACCCGATAATACTTTACCACTTGCTGGAGCAACTGTATTGTGAGCACGGGCTAATCTTGTGATTGAATCCAGCAATATCACCACATCATGGCCACATTCCACCAATCGTTTTGCTTTTTGTAATGCCATGGTTGAAACCTTCACATGTTTTTCAGCCGGCTCATCAAATGTTGATGCAATTACTTCAGCTTTTACACTTCTTTCCATATCAGTCACCTCTTCGGGTCTTTCGTCAACCAATACAACCATCAAATAACACTCAGGATGATTTTTTGCAATAGCATTGGCAACTGCTTTTAGCAACATTGTTTTACCTGTCTTAGGTTGTGCTACGATCAAGCCACGCTGACCTTTTCCTATTGGTGTGAACAGGTCCATTATACGTGTGGAATAATTTTCAGGGGCATCGTACAGGTTTAGTTTTTCATAAGGGAAGAGGGGAGTTAAATAATCAAATGGCACTCTGTCACGAACTTCTTCGGGACCTTTGCCATTAATGGTATCAACTTTCAGCAATGCAAAATATTTCTCTCCTTCTTTTGGTGGACGCACCGCACCATAAACCGTATCACCTGTTTTTAATCCGAACAATTTTATTTGTGACGGTGATACATACACATCATCGGGGGATGATAAATAATTGTAATCTGATGAACGGAGAAAACCATAACCATCCGGCATCATTTCCAATACACCTTCACTGAGGATCACGCCATCAAATTCTATATTGAAATTTTGATCACGTCTTGGCGGGTAAAATTTAGCCGGACCCTGGGCAGCACCGGGTGCTTGTCCTGTTTCAGGGGCTGGTTGTTCTACAACTTCTGTCACCTCAGGAGCTTCGGTAACTTCTTCTTCCACAACCGGAGTTTCAATCACCGGGGCATTTATTTCATCGTCGTCATGTTTCTTTCGGCCTCTTTTTGGTAAAGGCTTTTCAGTTTTTTTAACTGGCATTGAGGATTTTTTTGAATGGATTTTTAGATCACCGGATACAGGTGGTGCGGAACTGTCTTCAACAATTGCCTCTTCCGTTGTAAGCCCGGTGCTTGTTTTAATAATTCGTTTTCGCTTGCCTTTTGATTTGTCATCAACAGGATGAGCTTTTGCGTTGGCAATAGCCTGCCCATCCAAAATTTTATACACCAAATCCTGTTTAGACAATTTTTTAGCATTTGGTATTTTCAATTCCTCGGCAATATCGAGCAATTCGGGAACGAGCATATCGTTCAGCTGGAGGATATCATACATATAAATAGCTTGAAGTGTTCACGAGACCTTATTCACCTGTCTGAATCTGAAAAAATTGAGTTTGAATTTTATGTGAATGGAACTGGCTAAAAAGACTGTGTTGCGAGATAAAACGGAACCTGTCGAGCCGGAATCCGATGCAATAATACGGCGAAAACGGCAAAATCAAAAATTTCTGGGTTTATTATGATTGTTGAGCCGGCTCAATAGCTTTAATTATCCATCCCTTTACAAGTTTAATTGGGCTTGATGAAGAGCTCCATTTATCATTAGTTCCCTGATGAATCATACCTTTGCCGCTCTCAAATAAAAGCCAAATGTTCAACAAACGAATTAAGATCAAAGACTTGCTGGCACAGGAACCGCAAGGACAGGAGGTAACGGTAATGGGTTGGGTTCGAACCTTCCGCAACAACCAGTTTATAGCGCTGAATGATGGTTCTACCAACAATAATCTGCAGATCGTAGTTCAGTTGGGAAAATTCGACGATGAACTTTTAAAGCGAATTACCACTTCTGCCTCTTTAAGAATCACAGGGAATGTAGTTGCTTCATTAGGCAAAGGACAGAAGATGGACCTGAATGCATCATCAATTGAGATACTCGGGGATAGTGATGCAGAGAAATATCCTTTACAACCCAAGAAACATTCACTGGAATTTTTAAGAGAAATTGCTCATTTACGTTTTCGGACTAACACATTTGGCTCGGTATTTCGTGTTCGCCATTCATTAGCGTATGCCGTGCATAAGTTTTATAATGATAAAGGCTTTGTATATATGCACACGCCTATCATTACTGCAAGTGACGCCGAAGGCGCCGGTGAAATGTTTCGTGTGACCACACTCCCATTTGATAGAGCACCAAGAAATGAAGATGGTTCAGTAAACTTCAAAGAAGATTTTTTTGGACGTTCGACCAATCTTACTGTTAGCGGGCAATTAGAAGGAGAGCTGGGTGCAACCGCATTTGGCGAGATTTATACATTCGGTCCAACATTTCGTGCAGAAAATAGTAATACCGCCAGGCATCTTGCAGAGTTTTGGATGATAGAACCTGAAATGGCTTTTTATGACCTGGAAGACAACATGAATCTTGCAGAAGAGTTCATCAGATATATTATCAAATATGCAATGGACAACAACAAGGAAGATCTTGAATTCCTTGCTCAACGATTGACAGATGAAGAAAAACAATTATCTCAGGACAAACGCAGTGAAATGGGATTGATAGAGAAGCTGGAATTTGTTTTGAACAATAACTTTGAAAGATTGACGTATACAAATGCAATTGAAATTTTGAAAGAAAGCAACCATAATAAGAAAAATAAATTCCAGTATCCTATAACAGGTTGGGGGATGGATCTGCAGAGTGAACATGAAAGATATTTGGTGGAAAAACATTTTAAAAAACCTGTAATACTCTATAATTATCCTGCAGCGATCAAAGCATTTTATATGCGGCAAAATGAACCGGATGAAATTGGAAGACAAACGGTAGCTGCAATGGATATATTGGCTCCGGGGATTGGTGAAATAGTCGGTGGGTCACAAAGAGAGGAGAGACTAGATAAGCTTGAACAGCGGATGAAAGAAATGAATATCCCTGTTCATGAGATGTGGTGGTATCTTGATACAAGAAGATTTGGAACTGTTCCTCATGCGGGATTTGGTTTGGGTTTTGAAAGGATGGTACAATTTGTTACAGGCATGGGTAATATCCGCGACGTCATTGCATTTCCAAGAACACCAGGCAGTGCCGAGTTTTAAGCTAAGAGGCTAAAGAAGTAAAAAAGAAAGAGAAGGAGTCACATTCCAAAAAATAAAGGAGGAAAAGAGTTACGAACAACCCTTTTCCTCCTTTTTCTCTTTTAACCTCTTAGCCTATTCATGCACACACATCACCGGCACATGTGATTCAAAAACCAATTGCCTTGTAGAACTTTTCTTGAACAATCCTTCAAGCAGCGTATGTTTTTTGGGTATAGCGATTACAAGATCAAGATTGTTTTCGTCAGCAAACTCATTAATTCCCTCTTCTATATCCTTGCATTTTATAAAGTGATATTGTGGCTTCAATTCCTCCAGCATACTATGTAACAAAGCAGACTGCTCAGGAGTTTCAGAATCAAATTGGCGATTATCGTAATCTACGTTCAACACATGCAGCTCGCCATTGAATTCTTTTACGAGGTCTTTTATTGTATGGGCAGGCGTTGTGTTAACCACTTCTTTAAAATCGCAGGCGAGCCCGATTTTTTTGATCCCGTTGCCAAATTCTTTTCCGGGAGGTACACATATCACCGGCCAATGTAATTTTTTAATAGCCGTTAATGTATTGCTTCCAAATAACGCTCTTTCCATCGCCGTATGTCCTTTAGTTCCCATCACGATTGCAAAGGGACGGACATGATCGCTTAACAGGCCAAGCTCATCCACCACATCACCCATTCTTGCCTCAGTGTATATTTTTATTTTTCCCGATGTGATATGTTCAATATTTTTCTTTAATTGCTCCAGTTGTTCCTCTGTGTTTTTTCTCACGTCATCTACCGAAACCACGACTACGGGCACATCCGTAAAACTCACCGGCACCTGGTATATGTGCAGTAACAATAAATCAGCATCAATAGCCAAAGCCATATCAGCAGCATAATTTGTTGCATTAGCAGCAGCAGGAGAAAAGTCGGTTGAAACAATTATCGTTTTCATGTTATAAGTTTTTTTATTTCGAAAAAGTTATGACAGACTAAAACTATCTTTTGAATACCTCAATCTTACTGACCTCTGTCAAGACTAACCCTGATTTACCTTGTGGATTTGTAATGCCCTGGCATCTTATGTGAAAACAATGCTTATGCCAGAGATGATTAATCTTGAAAATCAGAACCAAAAAGTTGGCGTAAAACGAATGAAACGCCATAGCTTAAGAATAGATATGACCCCGATGGTTGATCTGGGGTTTTTATTGATTAGTTTTTTTGTGATGACAGTACAAATGAGCAAACCCTATGAAACTAAGTTTAATATGCCAAGGGACGGAATAGTTACCAAGTTGCAAAATTCCGCCGCATTAAACGTGATATTAGGTAATAATAGAGAGGTATGGTATTATCATGGTGATTGGAAAGACGCAAAACAAAAAAATCAAATATTCAAAACTTCATTTTCTTATAAGCACGGGCTTAGTGATATAATTCGGGAGAAACAAATACAGCTTGATCACAATCCCCTGATCCGTGAAGGAAGAAAAGACCTGACAATATTGATAAAACCATCAGGCAATTCAAACTATACCGGGATAATAGATGTGCTGGATGAAATAACGATCAACGATGTAAAATGCTATGCACTGGTAAAGATAACCGAAGAAGAAAAAACTTTTTTAAAAGAGCATCAGTACCGATCAGTCAGGGATATTTTTTGAAATAGGCATTGATGCGTTGCTCCACATTTTCGCGGATATTAATGTAAAAAAGATTAATGTCTCCGGGATGATAATTACGTGTAAAGTACATGAAACTCCATGGAAATTTTGGTCTTCTCACCCATAACAGGCCATTACTTATTTGTGCATCGGTTGTATGCTTATATACTTTATTAAACTTTAATAAGACACTTCCTTTATTTGCCGATCTCGCAGCATAGCTGTCATCAGCTTTCCAGTTCAGCGGATTTGTGACAAAAGAATTTTCTTTTTCATGTTTAAGATATTTTGGTACAAAACCTTTACGAAATGTACGCCAGCTGCACACACAATTTGTTTCTGATGAATCAGCACACATTTTTAATGAAATAAAATATTTTGTTGGTACTGGCCAACCCACCACATAGGCGGCTACTAACTTTTGACCTAATGGCTTATCCTCAAAATAATCTTTCAATAACCTTTCAGCATGCAGAGCCCCCTGGCTGTGGGCAGCGATAATAATTGGTCGGCCATTATTCCAATTTTTTAAATAATGTTCGAAGGCCTTTTTTACATCTTCATAGGCAACCACAAAAGCCCGGGACCGGATAATTGAATCTTTTGAAAAAAAAGTTTTAATATGCGCCTCTCTGAAACGTGGCGCAAAAATTCTTGCATGCTGATTGAAAACACTGGCCTGGTAAAGAATAGTTGAATAATCAGTCTTTGCATTGTGATAAGCATCATCGATGCCAACATTCCAATCTTTGAATTTTCTTTTGGATGTGTACATCGTTGGATGTAAAAAGAAAACATCTACAACTGAATCTCTCCTTTCATTCAACAATGGTTTTGGAATACTGTCAGCAGGATCTTTTTTCCAGGGATGGGATGCCCAATAATACAGATCAGAATACTCCGGAAGATTTCTTGAATCGGAACGGAAATATTTTTTTTTGTAGAGATCATATTTGTCCGAACAAGCGGATAGAAGAAGAGCGGTTATTATAAATGGAACGTAGGTCTTCATCTTATATTAGGGTCCATGAATGCCTGAAATCTTTAAAAAATCGAAATTCATCCAAATTTTTGACCTTTTATAAAAGAAAAAGGTAAATTTTTAAAAAACAGGTACTTTGTTTTGCATAGTACCAAACTATCCCCTTATCTTTGGTTCAGAATAGCTAAAAATGAAAACCTGTATAAACGTAGTGAGTTTAATTATAGCCATAACAATAACGGGAAGTTTCAATTTTTCAAATGCTCAATCCGGTAGTTTAAACACAAATAAGGAGCTATACGATCAGATCATAAAACTGGATAGCACTCTCTTTAACGCATTTAATAAAAGAGATACAAGCTTATTCAAGGAGTTCTTTACAAAAGACCTGGAATTTTATCATGACAAGGGAGGCCTTACGGGTTTTGAACATACCATCAACTTTATGCGATCAACAACGCAACCGAATAATGATTTAAAAAGAGAATTAATTCAGGGAGACAGTGAAGTGTACCCGATTCCAAACTATGGCGCTATGCAAATCGGCAAACATCGGTTTTGCCACACTGAAAACGGTAAACAGGAATGCGGCACATTTAAGTTTGTTCATATTTGGCAATTCAAAGATGGTAAATGGAAAATTTCACGGGTAGTTAGTTATGATCATTAAACAAAAAATTCGAAAATTAAGAAAATGGGATCTATGAATATTGAAAATACACAGAGCCAGATGCGGAAAGGAATACTGGAGTTTTGCATCCTCTCTATTATTCGCCGGGGCGAAGCTTATCCAAGCGATATTGTAGATGAGATGAGAGGTTGTAACTTACAGATATTGGAAGGTACATTATATCCTTTGCTTACCCGCTTGAAAAATGCAGAGATGCTTTCTTACCGTTGGGTTGAAAGTAACTCAGGTCCTCCCCGGAAATATTTTTTGCTTACAGAAAAAGGCGAAGCATTTTATAAAGAACTCGAACAAACATGGAATGAACTGTCAAATGCTGTAAATGCTTTGGCCAATAAAACAGAAGAATTAAATAAATAACCACACCAAACGAATAACTCTGATATGAAAAAGATTTTAAATATAAACTTAAGTGGCCGGGTGATACCGATAGAAGATTCGGCCTATGAAAATCTGCAGGCATATATTGAAAGCTTACGCAAATATTTTGCAAATGAAGAGGGCCGCGATGAGATCATCAATGATATTGAGAGCCGCATTGCGGAACTGATGAGTGAAAAAGTACGTAAAGGTGCATCTTGCATTACCGATGCAGATGTTGAGGAAATAGCAAGCAGTATGGGTCGACCCCAGGATTTTGAAGCAGAAGATATACAAGAGCAAAAAGCAACCGCCTCAACAGCATCACAATCTTTTGCAAGTACCGGAACACAATCACAAAGTCAATCACAGTCATCACAGCCATACACTAAAACAACAACCGAAAAGAAAAGACTGTACCGTGATTCAAGTGATAAATTCATCGGTGGTGTATGTAGCGGTCTTGCCAATTATATGAATGTGGATCCGGCAATTGTAAGGATTTTATTTGCGATCGTTACGTTCGGTGGTTTTGGAATAGGGTTCCTGATTTATATTTTATTGTGGATTGTATTACCCAAAAAAGACTTAGAAGTATATGGGGGTAAAAGATTGTTTCGTAATCCTGAGAATAAAGTAATAGGAGGTGTTGCTGGTGGTTTATCTGCATATTTTAATATTGATACATGGAAGATCCGGTTGATATTTTTAGCACCTATCATATTAAGTGCAATTTTTGGTGTTTTTGATCAACCGATATTTGGAGGAGGGTTTGGATTAAACATCCTTTCTGGTTCTCTTACGGGGACATTTATTGTAGCTTATATCATACTATGGGCTGTATTGCCTGAAGCAAGAAGTCCGTATGAAAAAATGGAAATGCGGGGTGAAAAAGTTGACGTGAACACGATCAGGCAAACTGTGCAGGAGGGAATGGGTACAATGAAAGATAAAGTAAAAGACTGGAGCGGTGAAGTAAAAGAAGCCGCACAAAGAATGGGCGATAAGGCAAGAGAATTTTCAAATACAAGAGGCAAAGTATTTGCAGCAGAAGTAAGAGAAGCATCAAGACCAGTACGTTCGGGATTAGGACATGCAATTGGAGTGATATTTAAAGCCTTCTTTTTGTTCATAGCTGGTACCATTGCATTTGCGCTGTTCGTTGCATTAATATCGATCATCTTTGGTGGTGTAGCCTGGTGGCCGATCAATAATTTTTTATGGACAAGCAGCTGGCAGCAGGCTTATGCCTGGGGCACTTTGATCTTATTTCTCGGTGTTCCGCTGATTGGTTTTTTAATTTGGATTATCAGGAGGATAATCGGAGTCAGATCGAGAAACAGTTACCTGGGATGGATCTTTGCCGGCTTATGGATATTGGGCTGGGCATCTGCGGCTTTGCTGGGTGCCAGTATATCCAGAGATTTTAGTAATACAAGTAATACGAATCCGGCGGAAATTAATTTGAATACACAACCTGCAGGAGGAAGAATGTTATTAGCTGTAACAGAACCTGAATTGGTTTTCAATAATAATTTCTGGTGGGACGATAATAACGATTGGGATGGTTGGAATGTATCATCAGATACAATGCGGTTATCATTTGTCAATTTTAGATTTGATAAAAGCCCCGACGCTAATTATCATGTGTATATGACCAGGCAAAGCCAGGGCCGTACTGAGAATGAAGCAAGAAGACGTGCTGAAAAAATTCAATATAAAATTTCATATAAAGACAGCATTCTTGATCTTGGAAGTGGTTTTGCCATTGATAAAGAAAGAAAGTACCGTGGCCAGCGTGTTGAAATAAGAGTGGAGATCCCTGTCGGTAAAAGAATACGATTTGATGAATCGGTAAAATATAAACTGAATCCTTTTAGAATAAAAGTGAGAAAAAGACGAGGCGTGAATATTGAGTTTGATAACGATTATCATTCATTTAACTGGAGAAGTAATATTGATTATGTAATGGGTGAGGATGGTAATTTAAAAAATGCGGATGGGACACCTGTGATAAATTATGACAATGATTACAGGTATAATGATAAGCCAGACAGCGTTTCATTGGAGGAACAAAGAAAACGAAGAGATGATGAAGACAGAAAACTGAAAGAGATGGAAAATAAATTGAAGAAACAAGAAAAAAAAGATTCAGCAAAAGCTGAAGCCGATGAAGAAGTTAATGAAACAAACACAGCATTTTCACTCCCATCAATTTCTCCCGCTATTTTCTTTAATTAGATAAATAGATCGATAACGATTAATGAACCATTTGCTTCGGCGGATGGTTTTTTATTTTTCAGGTAAGCAGCAACCACTATTTTTGCCACCCAAAGGAACCTTTTGGGACGCCTTATTGCTCATGATGAAAAAAGCTTGTAATGAAAAACACTCCTTTTACTCATAAACATATTGCTCTCGGCGCAAAGATGGCTGAATTTGCGGGCTATAATATGCCGATTAGTTATACCGGCATAAATGATGAACATGCTGCAGTACGGAAAAATGCCGGCGTCTTTGATGTAAGCCATATGGGGGAATTTATATTGAAAGGAGAACATGCATTGGATCTGATACAAAGAGTGACCAGCAATGACGCTTCAAAGCTTACAAATGGCAAAGCACAATATAGCTGCCTACCCAATGATACAGGCGGTATCGTTGACGATCTGCTTGTTTATTGTCTTGAGGAAAACAAAGTGTATATGCTGGTTGTAAATGCCAGCAATATTGAAAAAGACTGGAACTGGATAAGTAAACATAACAGCAATAATGTGGAAATGCACAATATCTCTGATAAAACCTGTTTATTGGCTATACAAGGTCCTAATGCAACAAAGATCCTGCAACCATTAACAGAAATCGATATTCTCAATTTGAAATATTACACTTTTGCAAAGGGCAAGTTCGCTGGTATTGATAATGTGCTGATCAGTGCAACCGGTTATACCGGTGCTGGCGGAGTTGAAATTTATTTTGAAGATAAAGAAGGTGCTGCCGATAAAATATGGGATGCAATTTTTGAAACGGGCGGCCCGCAAGGTTTAAAACCAATTGGACTTGGCGCCCGGGATACTTTAAGATTGGAAATGGGTTTTTGTTTATATGGCAATGATATTGATGACACTACTTCACCATTGGAGGCGGGCCTGGGATGGATCACTAAGTTCACAAAGGATTTTACATCGAAAGAAATTTTTGAAAAGCAAAAAGAAGAAGGGGTTGAAAAGAAACTGATCGGTTTTGAAATGATCGATAAAGGAATTCCCCGCCATGGATATGAGATCAAAGATTTTACCGGAGCACAAATAGGCCATGTTACTTCAGGGACCCAATCACCCAGTTTGGGTAAAGCAATTGGTTTGGGCTATGTTCGTACAAGCCTTGCAACGATTGGTTCGGAAATTTTCATTAAGGTGAGGGATAAACTGCTGCAGGCAAAAGTGGTGAAAGTACCTTTTGAATAAATGTAACCCCCAAAATTTAAAATGTAAAATATAGTAGGCCTGTTCTTCGTTTTACATTTTAGAGTCATTATTTCTCATTTTGCATTTCCAGGTATGCCAACGATACACCTTACCACATTTATTGCAGCCCCGGCAAAAAGGGTCTTCGATCTCAGCCGTAATATCAGCGTGCACAAAGTTTCTATGGAACATACGGGTGAAAAGGTAATCGGGGGAATCACATCGGGGTTGATCAAACAAGATGAAACAGTAACCTGGCAGGCCAGGCATCTTTTTAAGACAAGAGTATTTACATCCAGGATCACCGAGATGCTGCCATTCGAAAAATTCACCGATAAAATGGTAAAAGGTGATTTCAAATCATTTGAACATGAGCATCATTTTAAACCCATTCAAAATGGCACACTCGTGATCGATATACTCCGGTTTGAAACGCCCTATGGTTTGATTGGCAAGCTGGTAAACAAATTTTATCTCGTAAAATATATTGAAAAGCTTATCCGGATGCGTAATGATGTGATCAAAAATTATGCAATAGGGGAAAAGTGGAGAGCCTTACTCCAGGATTAATATGAAGGCCTCTCCCTTCCGACAAACCTTTCTTTGCCTGAAAGAAATTGAATAGCCTTCTTAATATTCCTGTCTATCGATTCTTTAGTTTTTAAAAAATTAATGTAACGGATTATTTCTTTTTGTCTTGACGGGCTAAGTAGTTCAAAGGCCATTCGTGCTTTTTTATCTTTCTTCAAAGCATTTTCAAGTTTGGGATGCATTGATATTTTTCTTTCGTCGGCATCAAAAACTATTTCTACTTTGACAGAATCACCCACATCTGCATTCGCTCCTTTGCGCATAGGAGTATTTAAATACAATCGCCACTTACCGCTGTATTTTACCAGGGTTTGAATAAAATTATGATCATTGATTTTCCCTTTAACAGGTATGGGACCTTTGTCTTTGCCTGCCTGCTTAAAAATTTCTTTTAAAACAATTGCAGGAAGCAGAACATAAGGATTGACACCGATTGTTTTTATTTCGGCCTTAAAAGAATCCATGATTTTTTGAATGATATAAAAATAAGAAAACAGTTAACGCGACATTCAATATTTATCTGATAAGAGCTTACCCGCTTCCATTATATTTGCCGGATGACTTCAGCAAAACCCAGTTTATATACTTGTCTTTCTCCGGCACTGCTGCACTTATATGAAGTGAATAATAGTATTGTTGTGATCATTGATATACTGCGGGCAACTTCTACTATCGCTGCTGCTTTAAAAAACGGCGCAAAATGCGTAATCCCGGTTGATAGTGTAAGCCGGTGCATCGAACTCGGAAAACAAATAGAGGGAATAACAGCAGGTGAGAGAGACGGTAAAGTAGCAGAAGGGTTAGTGTATGGAAATTCTCCGTTTGAATATCCTAAAGAGTTCATTGAGAATAAAACACTGGTACTTACTACAACGAACGGCACAAGGCTCCTGCATATGGCATTAGAAAAGAGTGCACAGGAAATAATTACCGGCGCATTTTCAAATCTATCTGCAGTTTGTGAGCATTTGATCGAAATGAAACAGAATGTGATCCTTGGTTGTGCCGCCTGGAAGGACCGGGTGAATATGGAAGATACCTTATTTGCCGGTGCCGTGATTCAGCGGGTAAGAGATCATTTCTCGATTAACTGTGATTCTTCTCATATAGCAGAAACCTTATATAAAAAAGCTGAAAAAAACATATTTGACTTTATGAAGAAAAATGAAGCTTCACATTATCACCGGTTGATGGGTTTTGGTTTGGAAAAAGATATCCGGTATTGTCTTACTCCTGATCTTGCAAATGTGTTACCGGTTTACAGAGACGGAAAGCTTATGATGAAATAAAAAATCGTACAAGATAAAGCTTTTCTTTCACTCCAACTTTCGAAAAAAATTATTTTTTATTTATACTGTTTTTTCAGGAAATCCGCTTTTCATTCACATACATTTGCCGATTGCCCTTTTCAGTCCGCAGCCGGCAGTCAATAGTCTGCAGTCTGCATCCTAAGGTGATGTGATGTTACAAATTTGATTCTCGACTGCGAGCTGCGAACTGGGAACTGAAAGATTGAACAATGGCCCTACCCCACCTGATAAAATATGTTTACACACATGGCACCGATGAAGTGATCCGCCGAGGAAAAAAAATTCATGCTATCGGATTTGCAGAGCTGGCAGAATATGATGACCTGTTTGGTTCAGCCGTGTTTCGTGTAAAGGATGATATATATTCTACATTTTACAAAGTATATATTCAGAAGATCAAAGACCCCAAAGGACTTTCTGTTCGTTGCACTTGTCCATACAATTTAGGAGATATATGCCGGCACGAGGCGGCAGCATTGCTGCAATTGCAGGATATGATGGACAAAGGACACCTGCAGGCTGAAAATAAAAAATATGATCAGCGACATACGGTGGTAAAAATGAAAACGATCGATCTGAAAAACCTGCGGATGCTATCATCGCAAGCTGCATTTGCCGAGGCGGAAAAATTTTTACGCAGCCATAAAGCAAAAATCGAATATGCGGAAAATGAAACAGTAAAAGCATCGGTAACATTGGAGGGGTCAACCTATGTGGTCATTATCCGGAAAAACGATGAACGAAATTTTGATACAAGTTGTGATTATGAAGACGAAGATCACCCGTTGTGTTTACCCAAGCTGATCGTGTTCTTACAATTACAGCAGGCATACGGGGCTAATTATTTCGACAGTATTCGTAATTGGGATAAAGAAAAGAATAAATTACTTGAGCTATATGGCTATTCGTTGAAAGACGATTTGGATGGCAAGTTTGAGTTTCTCTATAAAGAAGGGAAACCATTTTTAAGAGTGCTTGACCCGTCTATAAAAAGGGTAACGCCGGTGGTGCCGCCACCCAAACCCGCATATATAACTCAACCCATAGTAAAAGAAGCAATTATTGAAGAAGAAAAACCGGTTGCAAAGATCACACAGCGGCTGGGAGTGGTTTTTAATTTTAATAAAAAGACCTATCCTTTTTTTACTGTTGACCTGGTGTCCGGAGAAGTAAATGATAATACTGATGGGTTTGTTGGAAAAACAGAAAAGCTCGATATCTCCCGTTATGTTGAAACGGATAATATGCACGAGCAGGATAAGAATTTAATCGGCATTGTCAGGAAATTGCAGGAACAGGAAATTGATAAATATATCAGTCGTAATTCACCTTTTGCGGGTATTTGGGAAAATATAATTCATAACGAAGAGGATGACCTGCCGGATGAAACAAAAGAGCTAATGACAGAATATGTTTTTCCTAAATTGAAGAAATTATTTGAAGAGGCTGTTGAAAATAAACTCACTTTTTTGTTACCTAAAGGAAAAGCTTTCAAAACAAACAACCTGGAGCAATTAACATTATCTCCTTATTTGGCCTCACCGCATTTTTTTGTAAAAAAGAATTCGCACTATACGATCTCGTGCCGCATCGATACAGGAAGCATGCAATACGACCTGGAAGATAATGAAAGCCCCTGCCCTTTATTTTTCTTATACAACAATCAATTGCATTTATGGCAGGCGCATGATGTGGTTGAACAGGTCGATAAATTTCACCCCGAAGGAAAGATCAATATATCAACGGAAGAATGGGCAAAGTCATTGAACCAATTAATACTTCCGCTTGCGAGAGAATATAAAGTTGAATTTGATAAGTCTATCGTAAAAGAAATAAAAGAGGGAGAGCCTGAGACGAAATTATATTTACTGGAAAAAGGAGAATTTCTTGTTTTCCAGCCGGTGTTCACTTACAAGGGATATGAGACCCGTGCAAGAGACCGGGATGAGGTCATCGTATCACAGGGCGAAACAGTACTGATCGTTCGGCGTAACCGTAATGCAGAAAACGCATTTGTTGATAAATTAAAGAACCTCCATTCTAATTTTGTTTTTAATGAAGACAATCAAAGCCTGGTTTTAAAAGGAACGGAAGTGCTGCGCAACAACTGGTTCTTCTTGTTTGTCGATGCTATGAAAGAATATAAGATCCCGGTGTATGGATTTGAAGCGCTGAAGAATTTCAGATTTAATACGGCAAAACCACAAACGCAAATATTTATCAGTAGTAATACAGACTGGTTTGATGCAAAGGTGAATATTGTTTTTGGTGATCAGAAAGTAACCGTGGATGAAGTGAAACGGGCATTGGCCAATAAACAACAATTTGTTCAACTCGATGATGGAACACTTGGAATTTTGCCTGAAGAGTGGATCAAAAAATATTCCTTGTTGTTCAGGGTTGGCGAAGGAAAAACGAACTCGTTAAAGCTTTCGCATTATCATGTGAGTGTGATCGATGAGTTGTATGAACAGAAAGATGAAGCTGAGCTGATATTTAAATTGGAGGAGAAATATGAAAAGCTAAAACAGAACAATAATATAACACCGATCGAACCACCTGAGGGATTGAAAAATGTTCTGCGCCCTTACCAGGTAGCAGGCTATCAATGGCTGAATTATCTTACCGAAGTGAACTGGGGTGGTATATTGGCTGATGATATGGGATTGGGTAAAACCGTCCAGGCACTTTCATTTTTGGAATATTATAAAACGCAGAATCAAAAATTAAATGCACTGGTTGTTTGCCCGACAACGCTTATTTATAACTGGGAAAACGAAATAAAGAAATTCACGCCATCATTGACTTATTATATTCATCACGGACCGTTGCGTGTACGGGATAGAGAAAAGATGATGGAGAAAGATGTGATCATTACCACGTATGGCACATTAAGAAGTGATATTAAATTGCTGGTGAGTATTCCGCTTGATTATGTCATCCTGGATGAAAGCCAGGCGATCAAAAATCCATCGAGTAAAGTGACAAAGGCCGCAACGCTACTGAATGCAAGACATCGGTTATGTATGAGCGGTACGCCATTGCAGAATAACACCTTCGATATTTATGCGCAGATGAATTTTTTGAATCCCGGTATGCTGGGCAGTATGGAATACTTTAAACAGGAGTTTGCCATACCCATTGATAAGCTCGGCGAAGTAGAATATAAAATTCATTTGAAGAAGCTGCTGTATCCATTTATTTTAAGAAGAACAAAGGAGCAGGTAGCAAAAGATCTTCCTGAAAAACAAGAAATGATCTTATGGTGCGAAATGGAAGATGAGCAGCGAAGCATTTATGAAGCGTACCGGAATGATTTTCGTGATAAGATATTGGGTACGATAAGTGAGCAGGGTATCCAACGTTCACAGCTTACCATCTTGCAGGGATTGATGAAGCTGCGACAGATCTGTGATTCGCCGGCCATATTAAATGAACAGGAGAAATTTGAAAATCATTCTATCAAATTAGATGAGCTGGCAAGGGAGATCGTTGAAAATATCGGTGACCATAAAGCACTGGTCTTTTCACAATTCCTCGGCATGCTTGCTTTGATAAGAAAAAAACTCGAAGAGCTCGGGATTAAATATGAATATTTTGATGGAAGTACAACAGCGCCTGATCGTGAAAAAGCAATTCAAAGTTTTCAAAATAATGATGAGGTGAGGGTATTCCTTATTTCATTGAAAGCCGGCGGGGTGGGATTGAACCTGACAGCAGCTGATTATGTTTATATCGTTGACCCTTGGTGGAACCCGGCCGTGGAGCAGCAAGCTATTGACCGTACGCACCGTATTGGTCAGACAAAAAATATTTTCGCTTACCGCATGATCTGCAAGGACACCATTGAAGATAAGATCATTCAACTGCAGGAAAAGAAACGGGCTCTTGCCAAAGAGCTGATCACAGATGATGCAACGTTTGTGAAATCACTTACCAGGGAAGATGTGGAGTATTTGTTTAGTTAAAAAATACCACTAAGTGGGTATTGGAATATTCCTCCTGGCAATTGTATATTCATGCTATCAGCATGCTGTTACGGGGTACATCCGAAAACCGCTAACAGAGTAGGATACTTACCATTAAACCTTTATTATGAGAAATTTATTCTTTTTCTCCATCATCTGCTTTAGCATCAGTATATCTTCCTGCAAAAAACAATCACCAAATAGTGAAATAAATTCTGAGATGATCTCAAAAATTAAAACCTGGCTGGACGATCAGGAGGCTGGTCTATTACCAGCTAAAGTCAATAATATTGAATTGCTCAAAAAGAATCTTGAATATTCAGAGATGCGGCTAGAGTCTTCTGGCAATGGCGAGCAAATTATTATTATCCAAATTGCTGAGAAGTTTAAGCAGGAAAAAATTACTGATAAAAACATTATTCCTAATCTGGTTTTAATTCTAAATGGCAGTGGAGATATTAAAAAGGGATAATGTTACCTTATTTAAACCGAGCTCTGATTCGTATAAACAAGTTCCAAATAATACTTTCAATGAGATATTCAACAAAACAAAAAAAATAAATTGTAGTGGAGAGTTCCAATTTCTCAGTATAACCGGTCACAGAGAATATCAGATGGAGTATAAAAATGGAAATCTTTTTTCATTCGGAACAATGAAAATTAAACAAACTGCTACTGGAATCGCAAAAACAACTGACTGTTCAGAGTGGTGGCTTATTACTACTATTTATTATGGAGATGGGACTACGGAGGTAATCGAACAGTATTTAGGAACAACCTGTGATGATTGCGGCTCCTCTTATCCTGCTACATGTGATGATAATGGAGGAGGAGGTGGTGGTGGTGGTGAAAATGGTGGAGAGAATTGTTGTGTCCCCGCAGGGTTTCAACTATCTTCTGAATCTATTTCTGAAAATTTAAGCGATAATTGTGGACTCGAAGGAACAGACCCTTCTACAGGTCTACCTGTTAAATCATGTTTGCATGGTTGGAGATTTCTTAGAAACACACTAGCTTTTTATACTTGGAGTTATATTAGCCGTGAACAAAGTGGACTTGAGAAAGTAGATGGAATTTGGAAATTTAAAACAGTTCAGCATTCAGGAATGGATATAGAAGGAACCATACCACTATGCGTTAGCTTTTCATGTAATATTGGATCTGCAATACCATCAATTTCTACAAGTAGACAGCAAGCGCGGATGGATATAACTTTCACAACAACATTAAATGTTACTTGCTGTCCGTGGTGTAGCCCAACTAATACGACTGATTCAAAATATACAACCTGGAATTCTCAATAAGAAAAACGTTCTTAGAAATTGTTAAAGTAACTAAACAATGGGTAGTTTTAATATTACTATTATGATGATATTTTATTACTGTTTTATTATTTCGCTATACTTACAAGCTTGTGTGCATAAGAGCTTAAATAAATCAGAAACAAACCTTACAGGGTTTAGCTTAACTTACAATATGCCTGTTGTTAATATTGATGGAAGTATTACGGAAATTAAAAGCAAATCTGATATTTATTATTATGGCAATATAAGGTCGTACCGACTTTATTATCAGTTTGATTCTTCAGTTGACGGGCGAAATCTGCTTCGCGAAGAGCGAAGCAGATTTTTTATTTTTCATAAGGATAGCCTTTGGGGCCGTTCTTATGAAAACAATCAACAGCAAACAAGATTTAAAGAACGGGAATTCGTTGATTCGATATTAAAGAGAAACATTTTTGAGTCAGATAAATTTGATACTTTACAAAACAAATTACCCGATAGTTTATATAATGATAGCGAAGGGAGTCTTGTTAAGATATTTACGCCTACTGTAAGTGATAGTTTTCCGGAACAGTTTAAGCTTGTTTTTTATTATAACAAAAAATTTCTTGGATTGAAAGAAAGCTTTTCCAGAGCAATGGATAATATTGTGGGATTGAAATTATTTAAAATCAGTATTCAGGCAAAAGGATTATTTTATAAACAATATAATTTGCAGTTTCCTCAAAGAGAATATTTAATGGAAGCAAAAGAACTTACTATTGGAAATAAGGAAGAAATAATTAAATACATCAAGAGATATATAACAAATAAAACTGATTAAAGATTTTAGAAGTATTAGAATTTATCGGTAGTAATTTATAGTCATCGAATCTTTGGGTGAATTTATTATATAGCTACTCATTTTTATTGCACCGTGGTTGGTATCTCACACATACGCTTCGCAGCACACCAACCACGATGTAAATAGCTCTTAATCGATAATACTTCATTTGTGAAATCACTCACCAAGGAAGATGTGGAATACCTCTTTAGTTGATCATTTAACGAACTACTACTGTCAAAGTAAGAGTATTGTTTCGCCAAAAGGACAGGCTGAACCACTACCCATCCAACATTCTCACCACTTATCCGTTATAATTGACTAGTGCAGGGATTTCCAAACCCTTACGTCTAATTTCGTAGCCAATATTAATAATTATGAAGAAGATCTCGGTTTTGTTGCTACTCATAGCCTCATTTTTCTCGGCAAATGCCCAAAGAGCGGACGGAGCTATAAAAGGAAAACTAACTGATACTGCTGCCAAAGCCCCTGTAGCTGAAGCCACTATCTCCATCGTAAATGCAAAAGATTCCAGCCTTGCCACTTTTTCTATTTCAGATAAGAAGGGTGTGTTTGAGATCAAAGACCTTGAGTATGGAGATTATAATGTGATCATCACTCACGGAAGCTTTGAAACTATTACAAAGAAAGTTTCTTTATCTGCAACAACAAAAGCTGTTGATCTTGGAAATCTCGCGGTAGAAAAAGCCTATAAGAAATTAAGTGAGGTAATTGTAACTACTGACGCACCTGTAATAATGAAAGGTGATACTGTTCAGTTCAAAGCGGATGCATTTCGTACCAAGCCGAATGCTACGGTTGAAGATCTCCTGAAAAAAATTCCTGGAACAGAGGTGGATAAAGAAGGTAATGTAAAAGCCCAGGGCGAACAGGTACAAAAAGTATATGTAGATGGAAAAGAGTTTTTTGGCAATGACCCCAAGCTTGCTACAAAAAACCTGACAGCTGACATGGTGGAAAGTGTGCAGGTGTTTGATGATATGAGTGACCAGGCCAAGTTCACGAAAATGGATGATGGCAGCCGGACCAAAGCCATTAATATAAAATTGAAAGCCGATAAAAGAAAAGGTTTTTTTGGAAGGGCAACGGCTGCGGCCGGAAGCAATGACAGATATGAAGGCAATGCAAGCATTAACCGGTTCAATGGTAACAAAAGAGTGTCATTGTTATTCAATGCAAATAATATAAACAAACAGGGATTTTCATTTAATGATATCATCAGCAGTATGGGAGGTTTCAGTGGTTTTGGTGGTGGCGGAGGTGGAAACTTTGGTGGCGGTGGCGGCGGATTCAGTGGCGGAGGTGGAGGAGGATTTGGCGGAACAGGAAT
>Ga0105249_10000436_pt1 | contig 39538 bp, 34 predicted proteins | sample KBSS44metaG_FD_81522 | JGI IMG/M metagenome (GOLD analysis project Ga0105249, IMG submission 81522) | Switchgrass rhizosphere microbial communities from Kellogg Biological Station, Michigan, USA - KBS S4-4 metaG | ecosystem: Host-associated > Plants > Roots > Rhizosphere > Soil | place...
CCCGGCCGAACCGGAATGCGATCGACTGAATCGGGCCGCGTCGCGACGACGGCGAGGAGCTCGGACGGCTCCTCCTTCCCACTGAGCGCCTGGAACAGCGGCGCGGCGACTTCGAGATGCGACTCCGCCGTGGACGATTCGAGAATCGACGATGCCCAGCGCGAGAGCTCGCGCCCCTGCGCGTACGCAAACGATCGAATCGTCCAGCCATTCTCGATGGCCGCGTTGACCGCTCGCACCCCCTCGACGACGAACTCGCCATAGCGATGTCGCTTGGTGCGATTGCGAAGCAGGACCTCGACGCGTTGATATGCGGTGTTGGCACTCGAGACCTTGAGAATGCGTGGCGGCACGCGCTGTCCTCGTCATCTGATCTGGTAGTCGTCCCGCCGCAAAGGTGCCTGCGGATGGTTCAGCCCCGCCACCTTCCTCTTGACAGCTACAGAAGCGACGGCGATCTTCTTCAGACAGCTAGAGAAGCCACCGGTTGGAGCTGCCCGTGATCCCACCATGACCCGGCCCGAAGGAATCATCGCGCGACTGCGACTCATCTTCACGCGTCGCGCGGCCGAGTCGCGCATGAATGAAGAGTTCCGCTTCCACCTCGACATGGAGGCGGAGCGGAACATCCGGGCCGGCATGACGCGCGAGGAGGCACGTCGGCGCGCAGCCGTCTCCTTCGGCGGCATGGAGACGCACAAGGAAGACATGCGTGATGGCCGAGGCCTCGCGTGGCTCGGCGGACTGTCGCTGGATCTGAAGCTGGGCCTTCGGATGCTGCTCAAGTATCCGGGACTCGCTATCGTCGGCGGACTGGGCATGACGCTCGCAATGGCGATCGGCGCCGGCGCGTTCGCGGTCATCAACTCCTACTTCTATCCCGAGCTTCCCCTGCACGAGGGCGAGCGCGTCGTATCCATCGCCAACTGGGACGCGCGACTCCGCGATACCGACCCGCGAGTGCTCCACGACTTCGGCACGTGGCGGGCGGAGCTGCGGTCCGTCGTCGACCTGGGCGCGTTTCGCACCGTCCGTCGCAACCTGATCAGCGCGACGGGACAGGGCGAGCCCATCACGCTCGCGGAGATGTCGGCGTCGGGTTTTCGCGTCGCGCGCGTCCCTCCCCTGCTCGGGCGCACGCTGCTCGACGCCGACGAGCGACCCGGCGCACCAGAGGTCGTGGTCATCGGCTACGACGTGTGGCAGTCACGCTTCGACGGCAACGCGTCCGCCGTGGGAACGACCATTCGACTCGGCCGCGTCGTCCACACCATCGTCGGCGTGATGCCCGAGGGCTTCGGCTTCCCCATCAGTCACAGCTACTGGATCCCGCTGCGTGCCGACCCGGCTGCGTCTCCGCCGGGGACGGGCCCGGAGCTCGAAGTGTTCGGACGACTCGCGCCGGGAGTGACGAAGGAAGCCGCGCAGGCGGAGCTGGCCGTCATCGGACGCCGCGTCGCAGCCGAGAGCCCGAGAACGCACGCCGGACTCGAGCCGCTCATCCTCCCGTTTACGGACATCTTCGCCGAAGGCGCGGGCGAGAGCGACACGTGGGAGCTCACCATCATGCAGTCGATGATCTCGCTGCTCCTGGTCCTCGTGTGCATGAACGTGGCGGTCCTCGTATACGCGCGGACCGTGACCCGCACGGCGGAGATCGCGATGCGCACGGCGCTTGGCGCAAGCCGTCAGCGTATCGTCACGCAGCTCTTCGCGGAGGCGTTCGTCCTCTCGATCGCATCGGCGCTGCTCGGGCTGGGGGTCGTGTCCGTCGGCCTCCGGTACTTCGATCGCGTCATCGCGCTCGTGTCCGAGACCGGACGCGCACCGTTCTGGATCAGGCCCGGCCTCTCCGCCGGCACGGTGCTGTACGCGGTGTCGCTCGCCGTGCTCGGCGCCGTGATCGTCGGGGTCCTTCCCGCGCTGCGCGCTACCGGCGTGCAGCTCCGCGCGGCGATGGTCGGCCTGAGCGGCGGCGCGAAGGCGCAGCTCGGGCGCACGTGGACGTTCCTCATCGTTGCGCAGGTTGCGATTGCCGTCGCGGCACTTCCGCCGGCGCTTCTCAAAGGCCGTGACCTGATGGGACAGGCGACGAAAAAGCCCGGCTTCCCGGCGGACGAGTTCCTCGCCGCGCGGTTCCTGTTCGAGAGCGAGCGCGATGCGACGTCCGCCGCTGGACCTGCGCGCGCAGAGCTGGCCGACAGCGTCCGGGCGACACAGACGAGTCTCGTCGCGCGACTCACGTCCGAACCAGGCGTTGTCGGCGTAACGATCGCCAATCGTATCCCGGGCGGTGAGCGCAACGACCGTGTCGAGCTGGACGGCGGAGCGAACGCACAGATCCGCGCCGGCGACGTCGACGCGAGCTACTTCGACGTCTTCGGCGTGCGTGTCGTCGCTGGGCGAGGATTTGGCCCGGCGGACGCGGCTCTCGCGACCAACCGGCCGGTGATCGTGAACCGGAGCTTCGCGGCCGAGGTGCTTCGTGGCGGTGAAGCGGTGGGCCGGCGCATTCGCTACCGAACCGACGGCGACAGCGTGCGGCCGTGGCTCGACATCGTCGGCGTCGTCGAGGACTTCCCGGCCGGATTCAGAAATCCGGGCGAGACGAGCGCGCGGGTGTACCACCTGGCGACGCCAGGCGAGCTGCGCGGCGGCGTGCTCCATGTCCGACTGCGCGGGCAGGATCCGCAGGCGTTCATCGCCACGCTGCAGCGGGTGGCGACGTCCGTGGACCCGACGCTGCAGTTGACGCGAGTGAGTCCTCTCGACGTGATGTACACGGAGCGCGGGCGCCTCATGGCGCTGCTGGCGCTGGTGGTCGCGCTGATCACCGGGAGCGTGCTGCTGCTGTCGTCCGCCGGCATTCACGCCCTGATGTCGTTCACGATCAACCAACGGCGGCGGGAGATCGGCGTGCGTTCGGCGTTAGGCGCGGATGCGCGCCGGATCCTGACGGGCGTCCTGTGGCGCGCGGCGCGTCAGCTCGTCATCGGCGTCGTCATCGGGCTCGGCCTGTCGGTGGTTGCGGACCGGCTGAGCGGCGGGGCGGTGATGGGAGGACAGAGCGTGGCCCTCGTTCCCGGGGTCGCCGCGTTCATGATGGTCGTCGGGCTGCTCGCGGCGGCGGGGCCGGCGAGACGGGGGCTCCGCGTGGAGCCGACGGAGGCGCTTCGTGCGAGCTGAATTGCAGACTGTTGCCTGATGACTGACTGACCACTGAGAGGGTGCCGTACGTACACCCGCGCCTATCCGGACGTACACCCCCGTTAGGCTAGGGCGTAGAACAAGTCGACGAACGACCGCGCTGACCCGTCCATCCCGGCAACCTTTGGATTCGCCGACTCGACGAGCCAGTACTCGTCAGGCGCGTGCGCCCCTGCCCCGTGGCCGAGGCCGAAGATGCCGGCCGCGAGCTTCAGCGGCGCTCCCGTGAAGGTGTTGCCCGGCCACGAGCCCGCGAGCCGGGGCCACACGAGCGGCTCGATGCCCGATTTGCGGTACGTCGTCACCATCGCCTGCACGAGTCGCGAATCCGCTGGCGTCTCCGTCGGATCGTACCCGCCGGTCATGTTCACTTCGATGTCGCCGAAGCCCTTCATCCGCAGATGCGACTTGAGGAGCTCGAGCGTCTCCTTCGCCGTCATGTCGGGCACGAGGCGCATGTCGATCTTCGCGACGGCCTTGTGCGGCAGGATTGTCTTCCCGCCAGGCCCGGTGTAGCCGCCCACGAGCCCCTCGATGTTGATCGTCGGCTGCGATGCCAGACGCACCAGCGAGTCGTGCCACGACTCGTCCTGGATCCAGCGCTCGACGCCTAACGCCTTCTTCGTCGTCGCCTCGTTCTTCTTCGGGATCGCGTCCTCGAGGATCTTGCGCTGCGCCGGGGTGAGCGGCCGTACCTTGTCGAAGAACCCCTCGACCGCCGGCGTGTGCCCGTCCGCCTTGACCAGCGTATGGAGCGCCTGCACGAGATGCCACGCGGGGCTGTCGACCTGCGCCGCGAGGCTCGAATGGATGTCGAGCTTCGGGCCGCGCCCCCACTTCTCGCCGGACGACACCAGCTCGGCCTCGATGACGCCCTTGGCGCCGAGGTTGACCTCGACGGCGCCGTCGAGCGACTGGCTGCCTAACGGGATGATGATGCCGGCGCACTTCCGCAGCGCCGCCTCGACCTCGGGCTTGAACACGACCTGCCGGAAGTTGGGCGAACCGATCTCTTCCTCACCCTCGCACACGAGCACGAGGTTCACCGGCAGCTTCACGCGCGCCGCCTTGAACGCGTGGAGCGCCGCGAGGCACGCCATCTCCGGCCCCTTGGAGTTGGTCGTGCCGCGGCCGACCATCACCTTCCCGACGCCCGCGCGGTCCACGATGCGCGCCTCGAGCGGCGGCGAGCTCCACTCGGCGGGATCGTACTGTTTGACGTCGTACATGAAATAGATGGCGAGCGATGTACGGGCGCCCGCATCGAGCGTCGCGAAGACGCCGGACTTGCCGGCCGTCGGCACGACCTCGACGTGCTGGAAACCCGCGTCGCGAGCGAGCTTCGCCATGTATTCCGGCCCCTGCGGGTAGTTCTTGTTCTCGGCCGCGATGGACGGGAGCGCGATCCAATCCTGCAGCATCTTGACGGTGGCGTCGTGCTGGGCGGTGATCTGGGCCACGACCGCGTCGCGGTCGTCCAGCGAGAGGAAGGCCACCCGGCGGTCACCTAACGCGATGGCCGTCGCGCCCACCATGGCGCTCTGCACGAAGTCGCGTCGCGTGACCGCGTCGCCCGAGAGAGGTGGGCTGTCTGCTCCGTTCGATTTCACGGGAGTCTCCTTCGTTGACTGATCGCTGCTGGGATTGCGGTGCACCCACGGCACCGTCGCTGCGCCTAAAGTGCACCGGGGCGACGGCCGCGTCAGCCCCGAAGGTTGGTATTCGGTCGCGCCGGTCCGCTTTGGAAGCGGCCGCCGCTGTACCGTGGACACGCCCACACCCGGCGAGCCGACGAGAATGTTCGAGTGGTGGTGATTTACCGCAGAGCGCGCGGAGGGCGCAGAGGTGAGTTCTTCGCCGCCAAGGACGCGAAGGGCGCCGACGAAAACCCTTCAGGGACTTTGTGAACACCCCGGGACGTTCTGGCCAGCGGAGCATCCCGGGGTCGTTCACCCTCAAAAAGCTGTCGTGTCCGAAGAATTGCTCGGAGTCGTGCCTGGCGTCCTGCGCGGCGACGAGTGTTTACCTCCGCTCTCCGCGCTCTCTGCGGTAAATCAACCGCCACGGCGCGGTCGTACCAACCCGGCCAGGCGGCAAGTCGCAACCGGAGACAGGCCTGTAATTTGGACTGTCACGAGCATCATGGCTCGGAGCAGTTCCCTCCACGTCGAGCCTCCTGCACAGTTGTCATCGTGAAAAACGTGATGCACTCGACAGCCTTCCTCGACGGAATCCGAATCGTCACCATGGCGCAGAACGTCCCCGGCCCGCTCGCCGCGGCGCGACTGCAGCAGGCCGGCGCCCGCGTGACCAAGGTCGAGCCGCCCGCCGGCGACCCGTTCCTCGCGGTCTCCCCGGCGTGGCACGCCGAGATGCACGCCGGCACCTCGATCGAGCGACTGGACCTCAAAGTCGAGAGTGGGCAGGCGCGCATGATGGCGCTGCTCAGCGACTCCGACCTGTTCATCACGAGTCAGCGCCCGTCCGCCCTCGCTCGGCTCGCGCTCGATCCCGATTCAGTGCGTTCCAGCAATCCGCGACTCCGCCTGCTGCGCATTGTCGGCAGCGTCCGCGATCCGGAGCACCCCGGCCACGATCTCACCTATCAGGCGCAGGCCGGGCTTCTCGGTGATGGCATGCCCCGGGTGCTTACTGCCGACGTGATGGCATCGGAGCGCGTGGTCGCCAGTGCGCTGGCGTTGCTGCGACAGCCACCCGGCTCGATCGCGGACGTTGGCCTGGTCGAGAGCCTGGATCCGCTGCTCGCATCCCTGCGCCACGGACTCACCGCGCCCGGCGGGACGCTCGGCGGCGGCGCCCCGCGGTATCGCGTGTATCCCGCCAGCGCAGGACGAGTGGCCGTGGCGGCGCTCGAGACGCATTTCGAGACGCGACTCTACGCGGAGCTCGATCTGCCTGTGCAGTCGGATCCGTCGTCGCGCTTTCTCGAGCGCACCGCGGTCGAGTGGGAAGCGTGGGCTCGCGAGCGGAAATTGCCGATCGTCGCCGTTCGAGAGGTCGAATGGGCGGTCGAGGAAATCGCTCGATGATGCTGACGCCAACTCTGAGTCTGGGCATCGCCATGCTCTTTGCGCAGCCGAGACTCGCGGAGCGAGCGCTCGCGGACATCGCGGTCATCCAGGTACCGCGCAGCACGAAGGAGATGTACGAGGGCGTGCGCGACGATCAGCAGGGCCGGCTCGTGTTCACGTTCTCGAGCGACTACTTCTGGGCCTCGCTCGGGAGCGGGATGGCGTACAAGCAGCAGCTCTTCGTGTCGCTCATGGCCCCCGACGCCTCGGACGCCGAGTACGCCGCGTATCCGACGCGGTGGAGCCTGAGCTACGACGACCGGAAGCGCGTCACGACGTCGCCCGTTGGCTCGGGCACGCTCACGGTGTTCGAGGGGCTCTATCGTCAGAACACGCTGCAGGAGCCCTCCTACACGTTCTTCTACGTGGATCGTGCGCGGCGGCTCCAGATCGCCTGGCACGCGGTGAAGAAGGAGATCGATCTTGCGACGGGCACGGAGGTCGTTGGCCGAATGGCGTCGTCCTTCAGGATCGTTCGCGATCCCGGCGCTCGGTTCACCGAGATGCGCGATCGACCGCGGAAGGATGCGGAGGATCGCGCGCGCAAGCATGCGTTGGCGGCGGCGACGCTGGAGCGTGAAGGCTATGGGCCGCTCGCGCCCGGGAAGCCGGTACGGAAGAACGACGTCTACGTGGAGTGGATGGCCGACCCGGAGCCGCGGTTTCAGCTGCTGTTGCCGCTGGGCCGCGTACGGGTAGCCGCCAACGCGACTCCAGCGACGCGACCGCGTCCCGTCAGGCTCACGGGTGCCGGCGCCGCTGCGATGACGTGGTGCCGCACGGTGGGATGGCGAGAGCTCGACGAAGGCGAGTGGCGGTTCTCGAACTACGAGAACGCATACCTGCCGTTCACCGGAATCAGCGCCGCGCTGGCTGCGCAGGCGAGCGATTCAGCGTACGTGCAGTTCTATTACTCGGCGACGGTGCGCGTGGAGGAGGAGTCGGACGACGCGCGGCTGACGAGTCTGCGCTGGTTCTTCGATGGTGTTCCCGAGGTGCGTCGCCTGTGGCGGGATGGTAAGCTCGTGTCGGGCGGCACACCGGTGAACGACGACTGACCTGTCGAAATTGGGGGTCAGACTCGGATCAAGGCGATCAAGGCGATGCCCTTGATCGCGCCTTGATCGCCTCTCGCCTCCGCGCTGCACGCTCCGCTCGGAATGAAAGCCTAATGTCCAGACGATCATGGAAACGGTGACTTCCACACCACTGGCCGAGCGCCCCACTCTCATGCCGCCCGCGCTGGCGCCTCACGTGTCTCCGACGGCGCCTGACGCCGCGGCGCCCGCCTGGCCGCTCTGGCAGCGCGTTCTCTTCCGATTCTTCTGCGTCTACTTCGTCCTTCAGATCGAGCCGTGGGACTGGTTTCGCGCGATCCCCGGCGTGTCGCTGGTGCTCCGCCCGTACGACGCAGCCATGGACTGGGCCGTGCGCACCGGCAACGCGCGGCTGTTCCACATCCGCGAGACGCTCGTGCCTGTGAACGGCAGCGGCGACACCTCGTACGCGTGGGCGCGGCTCTGCCTGCTCCTCAGCATCGCGGCCGTCGCATGTCTCGTCTGGACGGTACTGGACCGGCGACGCGCGCATTACGAGCGGCCGGCGTACTGGCTCCGCCTCGTCGTGCGGTACTACATCGCGATGGCCGCGCTCAGCTACGGCATCATCAAGCTGTTCGTGCTCCAGATGCCATTCCCCGCATTGAGTCAGCTCGCCACGCCGCTCGGCGATCTGCTGCCCATGCGGTTGTCGTGGCTGTTCATCGGATACTCGACGCCGTACGAGACGTTCTCGGGTGCGATGGAGACGGTTGCCGGATTGCTGCTGCTCTACCGGCGAACGATCACCGCCGGCCTGTTCGCGGCAACCGGAGCGTTCCTGAACGTCGCGATGATCAACCTCGCGTACGACGTACCGGTCAAGTTGTACGCGTCGCACCTGCTCTTGTCGTGTGTCTTCCTGCTCGCGCTGGATTCGAGACGGTTGATCGACTTCCTGATCCTCAATCGGCCAACGGCGCCGACCACCGCGTACGATCCGATCTTCGCTCGGTCGTGGCAGCGTTGGGGCAGCGGCCTGGTGAAGCTGTTCATCGTCTACAACATTCTCGTGGCGCCGCTCCGATCGAACTGGACGCGATACCAGATGGCCAGACGTCCGCCGAATCCCGGCCCGTTCGCGGCCGGCGTCTACAACGTGCGGAGCTTCGTCGTCAACGGCGACACGATCCCGCTGACGAGCACCGACTCGCTGCGCTGGCGCGACGTCATCTTCGACAACGCCGGCGCGGGCAGCGTGGGCACGAGAGACTCGGTGTTCTGGCAGCGCTACCGGCGTGGGTACTTCCGATACAAACCCGACACCGCCGCTCACACCGTCGATGTGTGGAAGACCTCGGCCATTCCGCGCGACAGCACGTTCCTGTTCACGATGCGCTACGAGGCGCCCGACACGAACAGCCTGCGGTTCATCACCGCCATCCGTGGTGACTCACTGCGGGTGGACCTCGTTCGCACGGCGCGGCATTTCCAGCTGACGGAGCGGCAGTTCCACTGGATCTCGGAGTACAACCGGTAGCGGTCGCCTAACGCCATGCGGTCATCCGACACCCCTGTCATTCCGAGCAACCGCGAGGGATCTGGTGTGCGTCACTGTAGCCGGCCACGAGGACCGGACAGAAGATCGCTCGCGGTTGCTCGGGATGACACAATTCGGTTCAATACGAATACGTGGCTCCGCTGAGAATTTGACTGAACGCGGCTGCAGAGGCCGAACCCCGACCCTCGAACGAGCCAGACGACAGATGACCACGCGACGAGAGGCACTCGGACTGCTTGGCTCGATCTCTATCGCACCGCTGCTCGCGGCGCGGAGCGGTCTGGGTACGTTGATGGCACACCCGGCGGCTACACGAGCGGAACAGGGCGATGCTGCTCCTCCGCTCGCCCCCGGCGCTCCCATGTCGCCGGAGCGGCGCGCGCTGATCGATGCATTCAAGGAAAAATCCGCCGGAATCGAGAACGCGTTCGAAGCGCGAACCCACAAGAGCGACCGGGCGATGCCATATCGCCTGTTCCGCCCGGAAGCGTCAGGGCCGCTGCCGCTCGTCGTGTATCTCCACGGGAGCGGCGGACTGGGCGCCGACAACGTGAAGCAGATGGGACTCGGAAACGTCTTCGGTACGCGCGTGTGGGCGCTCCCCGAGAACCAGAAGGATTTCCCCTGCTACGTCGCCGTTCCCCAGACCGACCGCGGGTGGATTCGGTACGGACCGCCGAGCCCGGGAGATAACGTGGCGCGACCCGTTCGCGGATTGGGCGAGGGCGCACGACTCGCGTTCGAGATCATCGACGCGCTCCGCCGCGAGCTTCACATCGACGAGCGCCGCATCTATGTGACGGGGCAGTCGATGGGAGGCGCCGGCGTGTGGCACATGACGGCCGAACGCCCACGATTCTTCGCCGCAGCCGCGGTCTGCTGCGGCAGCCCGTCGAGCGACGACACCACCCGCTCGGTTGCCACGCCCGTGTGGAGCTTCCACGGCGACGCGGACCAGACCGTTCCGGTGGCCGTGTCGCGCGACCGCATCGCGGCGCTGCGCAAGGCCGGCGGACACCCGCTCTCTACCGAGTACGCCGGCGTGGGCCACAACGTCTGGGAGTGGGCGTACACCGAGCCGGCGCTCGTCCGGTGGCTGTTCTCCAACCGGAGCAGCGCCTGAACGCACGAGAGTCCGGGGCCTAACGCGACCGGTCGGTGAAGATGTACGCCACGCCGCGTTTCTGCGCCCGCTGCATCGCGACGAAGACATCGGGCACGAGCACGGCACCGTCCACGAGGCCGGCCGCCAGCTCGTCGTGCATCGTATCCGGGCTGCCCCCTGCGGCCGTGAGCCGCTTGGACAGATTCTTGAGCGCGACGTTGCAGACCACGAACACCACGCCGCGCTTGGTGAGGCTCGACACCGCCGCCTCGGGCGGCTCGCCGTCCTGTGGCGTGAGGTAGATGTTCCGCGCGGCGGGCGCACCGGTCTTCGGGTCGTTCACCTTGTAGAACGCGCCTAACGATTTCTGCTGCCAGACGTCGTCGCGGAAAAGCCCCTGGATCGCCGGGCCGTGCGTGATGACGGCAATGCTCATCTGCTTTTCCGGAACGCCGTACATGTCGCGCGCGTTCGCGAGCATGTTCCCCGCGTCGACCAGCGCCGTCATGATGAACTGGTGGGCGTGGATCATCACCTTCTGGTCACCCTTGAGCCGGCCGATCCACGCGTCCGGGTCGGCAAGGCCGGAATTGGCTGCGACACCCGATGCGGCTTCGAGCCGCGACGACTCGAAGAGCAACGCGGTCGTTGCGGCCGCCGCCTGCGACAGGCGCACGAGAAAGCCGCGGCGCGCGACGGCGGGCGAGTGCGTGCGTGACATGAACCCTCCGGGTTCGGCCATTTGGACGACGCCGGCCCCTTTCCAACGTCGGAGTGGGCGGGCGCGCGTGCCCATAGTAGGCACACTCCGTGGCGATCTGGCAACAGGTGACGCGCCGGCCTTCGCCCACCGGGTGACGGGGAAGCGACCTAAGCATTTGTCGCAGCGTGACATATCGGCGTTCGTCATCGGCCGGCCGGGGCCGAATGCTCGGGTCTGCTTGTTGCGAGCCGCTGCGAGTCTTCCTGGTGTCGCAGGTTCAGCAGGGGCCGGGAACCCGAAATCACCTTGCTGGTGGAGACTCGTTGATCACCGATCTGGAAACCGTCGACCTCGACGCCGAGGAAGGCCACGACCTCCTCAAGATGCTCGTGGTCCCCCGCCCCATCGCCTGGATCACCACGTGCCGGCCGGACGGCATCGTCAACCTGGCCCCCTTCGCCTGCTACACGATGCTCGGCTTCGGGCCGATGGTCATCGGGCTCGGGTTCGCGCGCGTCAACGGCATCCACAAGAAGGACACGCTCCGGAACATCGAGCACTCCCGCGAGCTCGTCGTTCACTCGGTCACCGAGGATCTGCTCGACAAGGTCGTCGGCACTGCGCGCTCCGCGCCACCGGGAGTGAGCAAGGCGGTCGCGACCGGGCTGACGCTGGTGCCCTCGTCGGCGGTCGGCGTCCCGCGCATCGCGGAGTGCGCTGCGTCCATGGAATGCCGATGTGAGGATGTCACGCGCATCGGATCCGGCCACGACCTCGTGATCGCGCGCGTCGTCGCCGTACACCTGAACGAGGCGTGCTTCCCCGGAGGCCAGCCCGACTACCAGCGCTTTCGGCCGCTCGGCCGCCTGCACGATGAGTGCTTCGCGACGCTCGGCGACATCATCTATCACCCGCGCACCAGCACGGCGAAGCAGCCCGACGCCGCTGACCTGTCAGCGTAGCCGGCCGACATGTCGACCGCATTCTCCGAGCTCTCGACGTTCGCGCGCTTCACGACGGCGCTCCCCGGCTACCTGCGACATCGCATGTCGGCGGCCGAGGCGCATCAGCGCCTGGCACACGCCCTCGCGAATCGCGAAGAGAACTTCCTGCGAATCCTGGAGCGAGGCGTCTTCGGCAATGCCGCCAGCCCGTACCTCCCGTTGTTCCGCCTGGCGGGTGCCGAGCTCGGGGACGTGCAGGCGCTGGTGAGAGCCGATGGACTCGATGCTGCGTTAGGCAGACTGTACGACGCCGGGGTGTCCATCACGCTCGACGAGGTCAAGGGCCGTCGCCCCATCGAGCGCAGGGGACTCTCGGTGCCGGCCACCGCGGCCGCGTTCGACAATCCGCTCATGACGCGCCATTACCAGGCAATGAGCAGCGGTTCCCGTGGGCCGCGCACGCGCGCCAACATCGACCTCGCGCTGCTCGAGCACGAAGCCGCGTACGTCCTGCAGTATCTCGACGGCTTCAGTCTCTGGTGGCGGCCGTACGCCGTCTGGCGCCCGGTGCCGCCCGTCGTCACGGGGGTGAAGTGGATGCTTCGCCTCGAGAAGCTCGGCAAGCCGCTCGACCGGTGGTTCACGCAGACCCCCGTCGTGCTCGGCGACGGGCACTGGAAGTTCGCGATCTTCACACGGACGACCGTCGCGCAGGGTAGGGCGTTAGGCAGGCAGTTCCCGTCCCCGCAGCACGTCCCGACGAACGCGCCCGAAGCGGTGGCCGAATGGTTGGCCCGGATGTCGCGCTTCGGGACGCCGGCCGTGCTGGACACGATGGTGAGCTCGGCGGTGCGGGTCTGCGCGTATGCGAAGGAGCACGGGTTCGACATCTCGGGGACGCTGTTCCGGCTCGGCGGCGAGCCGCTCACGGACGCCAAGGCACAGCTCATCGCGGAGGTGGGCTGTCGCTCGATCTGCTTCTACTCGATCACCGAGATGAGTTTCGTCGGGGCACCGTGCGCCGCACCGGACGCCCTCGACGACGTGCATCTGCTCACGGACAAGGTGGCGGCGCTGCTCCGGCCGAAGCAGGTCGGCGCCGCGACGGTGGACGCGCTGATCTACACGACGCTGCTTCCGAGCTCGCCGAAGCTGCTGATCAACGTCGAGAGCGGTGATTACGCGAGGCTGACGACGCGGAGCTGCAGCTGCCCCATGGGCCAGCTCGGGTTCACGACGCACCTGTGCCAGATCCGCAGCTACGAAAAGCTCACGAGCGAAGGGGTGACGTTCCTCGGGACGGAGTTGCTCCGGCTCATCGAGGAGGTGTTGCCGAAGGCATTCGGCGGCGCACCGACCGACTACCAGCTCGTCGAGGCCGAAGAGGACGGCATCACGCGGATTCTCGTGGTGGCGCACCCAGCGTTAGGCGCCCTCGATGAGAGCGCCGTCGTTCAGTGCGTGCTCGAGACGCTCCGACACTACCCCGGCGGAAGCGCGATGACGGAGCACTGGCGTCAGGGTGAGACGCTCAAGCTGGTGCGACGAGAGCCGTATCAGACCGCATCGGCCAAGATTCTGCCACTGCACCTGCACCATTTGACCGCCGAGCCCGAGAGCCGCGCGGAAAGGATGAGAGAACGTGCCGGAACGAGTTGATCCCGCCGACGGGATGGAAGTTCGCAAGCTGATCGACCGCGCGAGCCAGCTCGCCCGCGTGCAGCACACCGAGCGCGTGACCGACGCAGAGACGCGAAAGAAGCTGAACGCGCATGGGATCGGCGACGAGGAGATCGCGCGGCAACTGAGCACGCTCCGGTGGAATACGGCGCCGAACGCGACGGCGCCCATCACCACGTATTCGTACCTGCACGGCCTGCAGCACCTCGACGTGATGAACGCCGCGTCGCCGGAACGGAGCCACTCCGCCAACGCCATCCTGGCGCTCTTCCGGAGCGCCGAGATCTGTCTGTACACGATCGGCGTGCTGTCGGGGCGGATGCTGAGCAACCTGCAGGAGGGTCGGATCAGCGACGCGCTCTCGAATGCTCGGTGGCGGAGCGGATTCCAGCAGCTGCTCTACAAGCTGTCGCTGCTCGTGGTCGAGATGAATCCCGGTGGAGTGGCGGGCTCGCCGCTCGACATCCGGAGCTCGCGGATCTTTCAGACCCACGACGCGGCGGCAACGCGCCTGCGCGAGTGGTTGAGCACAGCGTGGAAGGAAGACGATCGCGATGTCTTCGACAAGGACATCGACGACCCGAAGCGCAATGTCTTCTTCCACGAGTTCGTGAACACGGGTGACGAGCGCGTGTGGTCGTCGATGCTCGCCCACGTGCAGGTCCCCGGTGTGTTCAGGGCGCCCGGCGAAGACGACCCGGCGTTCTACGCCCGCCTCGTGTGCAGCGACGAGATCGTGCTGATGGCAACGGCGATGGAAATGGACGCCGAGACCGACCTGCTGCCGTTCCGGGTTATCCACCAGGTGACGGAAGTCGTCGCCAGCGTCGTGAATGCCCAGGTCTGCGAGGCCGTCGAGCGGTTGTTGACGGCGCCGCCGGCGGAGCTGGGTTCGGTGCTGCGCGGGCTCGTGTGCGGCAACCGCCTGCTTTCCGTCGCCGACGACAGCATCAAGGTCATGATGCGGACGCTGACCCCGCATGGGTACAGCGCGGTGCGACCGAATCTCGGGATGGTGCGCGGCACGTCGTCGATGGTGTTGCGGAAGACGCTGTTCAACCAGACGTATCCGCTGCTCGTCAGGGCGTTCAAGCTGCGGCTCACCGACTGGGACGCCGATGCCGCGAGTGACGACGGCGTGGTGCACGCGCGCGCGGTCGGGATCCTGAGTCGCTCGAGCAACGAGAGTCGCGACGCCGAGCTCCTGAGCTCGATCCTTCAGCAGCTCGTGATCCTGCATCAGCACGTGCGCACGTGGCGCGACAATCACATCCAGCTTCCGAAGACGCATCTCGGAGTCAGCAACATCGAGGGTCAGCCGACGGTCTCGCTGTCGGGGTCCGACAGCGCGCTCGACATCGCGCACGAGCTGCGGAAGTCCCACGTGGCGGACCCGATCATCCCGTTGTATCGCGCGATGCTCGGCACGGAGCCTCCGGCGCTGCACGAGACGCTCACGCCTGGCGGGTTCGACGAGCACATGGCGCACTCCACGGCCCGGGCAGTGTTCGAGGTCTACGAGGACGTCCAGGAGCGCTTCTATCGTCGCTGCCCGTTCAAGCATGGCACGACGCCAAAGGGCGGATAGCCGGTTGGCAACAGGGCTCGGCACACGCGCCGCACGGTCCGGCGTTGTCGTCGCAGCCGGTCGAGTGCTTCAGGGCATCGTCAGCCTCGTCTCGGTCGCGATCCTGGCGCGGCTGCTCACACCGTCCGACTTCGGCGTGCTGGCCATGGTGCTCCCCGTCGCGCTCGTCGTCGACATGACGCTCAACGCGGGTCTTCACGTCGCCGTGATGCACGAAGCCCGGCTGAGCGCGCCGCAGGTGAGTCGGCTGTTCTGGATCGCGCAGCGGTTCAACGTCGTGCTCCTCGGCGCCATGGCGCTCTCGGCGCCCCTGCTGGCGCGACTCTACCGGGAGCCGCGCGTCACCGCGGTGGCGCTCCTCTGGACGCTCGCGCTCGCGTTCCACGCACTCGGTACGTTCCCCGAGGCGCTTCTCAAGCGGCAGCTGCGCTTCGGCGCGCTGACGCTCATCGAGGTCGGCGCGATGGTCGCCGGCGTCGCCGCCGCCATTGGCGCCGCGTCGTTAGGTTGGCGGACCGTCGCGCTGGTCCTGCAAGTCCTGACCTGGAATGCGCTGCGGTGCGTCGGCGCGTTCGTCGCCGGGCGCTGGCGTCCCGACGCCCCGCGTCAACGGGACGAGCCGGATCCGGTCATCGATCGCCTCGTGCGGTACGGCGCCAACTTCGGGGGATCGCGAGCCGTGTACTGGCTCGGGCGCCAGATCGATCGGATCGTCGTCGGGTACGCGTCGGGCGCGGCGGTGCTCGGACTGTACGACAGCGCCCGACGGTGGTCGTGGTATCCGCTCCAGGAGCTCTTTCTGTCCATCACCGATGTCGTCGTCGCATCGCTCAGTCGCGCACGCCATGACTCGCAGCGATTTCGCGAGTATTGCCGTCGCGGGTTCACGGCGTTTCTCGCAGCCCCACTGCCGGCCATCGCCTTCGTCGGCATCGAGGCCGAGCTCGTCGTGCGCGTTCTGCTCGGCGAACGGTGGCTGGGCGCCGTACCCATGGTCCGCATCATGTGCGGCGCGGCTCTCGTCGACAGCGTCGGACGCCTGACGGGATGGCTCTACACCGCAGAGGGGCACACGAGGCAGCAGCTCGTGTGGAGTATGGTGAGCACCGGAGTGACGGTCGCGGCGGTGCTCGCCGCGGCGAGTCATGGTGCTGTGAGCGTGACGTGGGCATTTGCGGTGGCCGTGGCGGCGCTCGCGATACCCGGCATCGTCTATTGCCTTCGGACCTCGCTGCTCACGGGGCAAGAGTTCATCCGTGCCATCTGGCGTCCGTGCGTCGCCACCGCGGTCGCCGCCGGTGTGTGGATGCCCGTGCGCGCATCGGTGACGACGCCTAACGCCGATATCCTCGCGCTCACCGTGGACGCGCTCGTGTTCGGGTTGATCTACCTTGCGGCGTGGGTGGGGCTACCGGGCGGACGTCAGGCCACGCGCGAGGCCCGCGAGCTCGTTCGAGCGATCATGGACAGAACGCCGGCCGGCGAGCAAGAGCCCTGACGCCGCCCCGCGTCCATTATCTCGACGGCGAGCGTGGCGACGGCCGGCGGAGTCTTCGATTCCGCGTAATTCGCGCGAACCTCGACAGGCTCTCGACCACGCAGATAAGCTTCAGAACTTCCCACTCACCATACCGATGACTCGTCGCGCCATTGTCCTGAGCCTTCTCGTCCTCGCCGCCGCCTGCGGCCGTCGGCCATCCACCACAGCGCCGACTCCCCAGGCGGGATTCGACGTCGTGCTCGAGAACGGCCGCGTCATCGACGGCACCGGCGCCGCCTGGTTCCTCGGCGACGTCGGCATCACGGGCGACCGCATCGCACGGGTCGGCGCGGCCGGCTCGCTGCGTCGCTTCCCCGCGAAACAGCGCATCGACGTGCGTGGCCTCGTCGTCTCGCCGGGGTTCATCGACATCCAGAGCGGCACGAACTTCATGGGCGACAGCCGCTCGGTGAGCAAGGTGACCCAGGGGATCACCACCGAGATCCTCGGCGAGGGAGGGACACCGGCGCCCACGAACGAGAAGACCGCCGCGGGCGGCCAGTTCGCGACCGGTGGCCCACAGGGCACGGGCGCGTATCCCGGGCCGCACGGGTTCAGGGCCTGGCTCGACTCGATGCAGGCGCGCGGCACGTCGCCTAACGTCGGCTCGTTCATCGGCGCGGCGACCGTGCGCGTGTACGCGAAGGGCCAGGCCATCGGCAAGCCGAGCCCTGCGGAGCTCGACACGATGCGCGCCGTCGTACGGAGGGCGTTGGAGGATGGCGCGTTCGGCATCGGCTCGGCGCTGATCTACCCGCCCGGGAACTACGCGAGCACCGAGGAGCTGACGGAGATGGCGAAGGCGATGTCGCCGTTCGGTGGCATCTACATCACGCACATGCGCTCGGAGGCCGATCAGCTCCTCGAGGCGATTGACGAAGCCATCACGATCGGCTCGAAGGGTGGCGTGCCCGTCGAGATCTATCACCTCAAGGCGGCGGGCACGAACAACTGGCCCAAGGGTCCGCAGGCGATCGCGAAGATCGACTCCGCGCGTCGCGCGGGCGTGGATGTGCAGGCGAACATGTACCCGTACGTCGCAGGCGGGACGGGGCTGTCCGCATGCACGCCGCCGTGGGCATCGGAGGACGGCAAACTGATCGCGAACCTGCAGAACCCCGAGACGCGGGCGAAGATCAAGGCGGAGATGCAGAACCCGCACACGGAGTGGGAGAATCTCTGTCAGCTCGCGGGGCCGCAGGGTGTACTCGTGCTGGGAATCATGAAGCCCGAGAACGCGCAGTACGCCGGCAAGCGCCTGAGCGAGATCGCGACGATGATGAACAAGCCGTGGGACGAGGCGGCGATGGATCTCCTCATCGCGGAGCGTCAGCGCATCGGCACGGTGTACTTCCTGATGAGCGAGGACAACGTGAAGCTGAACCTCGCGCAGCCGTGGATGAAGTTCGGGACGGATGCGGGCGGCGTGGATCCCGACAGTGCGCGCTCACTCACGCATCCGCGCGCCTACGGGACGTTCCCGAAGATCCTGGGGCACTATTCCCGGGACGAGAAGGTCCTGCCGCTCGAGGACGCGGTGCGGAAGGCGACGTCGGCGGTGGCGACTCGGCTGTCGATTCCGGATCGTGGTCTCTTGCGCGAGGGCTTCTTCGCGGACGTCGCGGTGTTCGACCCTAACGCGATCGCCGATCATTCGACGTTCGAGCAGCCGCATCAGCTCTCGACGGGCGTCAGGCACGTGTTCGTGAACGGCGCGCTGGTGGTTCGGGACGGGAAGCACACGGGCGCGAAACCGGGTCGCGTGCTGCGGGGCCCCGGAGCTCGCTGACCAACGTGGATCCGTCACGACCACGTCCTTCGAGGCGCGACTACGGACACACAGCGGGCAAATGAGGAATCTCTAACTCCTTGAAACGCGAGTCGAACAGCACGGACAGGATGGGCAGGATGGGCAGGATGAGAAGGACGGCAGGACGCGTGCGGGTTGAACACGCGCGACGCTCGGCCGGCGCGTCACGGTCATCCTGTTCCATCCTGCCATCCTGTCAGCCGTTGGCTGTTGTCTGACCGACTCCCAGAACTGGTCGCGTCGCTACAGGCGATCCCGGGTGAGCAACAGCGACTCGATGGCGTCGGCGAGGTGCTCTTCCGTGATGTGATGATCGCCGCGTTCGACCCGGAGTCGCTGCGCCGTCATCAGCACATCGGCATCGCGAAAGCCTTCCGGCGTCTCGAACTTGTAGCACGCCAGCTCGATCTTGAGGCCATTCGCGTCCTGCAGGTAGATCGAGTCCATGAAGCCGCGATCACGCTGGATGAACTCGACGCCGCGTTCGCTCAGCCGCGCCGGCACCTGCGTGAACGTGGCTCGCGAGACGTTGAACGCCAGGTGCTCCACGCACCCGATGTCACGCGGCGCCGGCCGGCGCGCGTCATCCCTCGACTCGTTCGTGAACACCGTGAGCAGGCGTCCGTCGCCAGGGTCGAAGTAGAGATGGTTCTCATCGGGCTTCCCGAGGTTCGGCTGCTCGAGGATGAACGGCATGCCGAGCAGGCCTGACCAGAAATCGATCGCGCTCTGCTTCGTCGACCCGACGATGGTGATGTGGTGAAGCCCCTGTACCTGGATCTTTTTCACGTCGCGACTCCTGTGATGCGTGGAGCGATGACGGCAGGAATAGCTAGACTCGGCGACGGTTGGCCGCGAACAGCACACCCACGCCTATGGCGGCGAGCAGGCCGCCATAGACGGCCCACTTGGTCTGACCGGTCATGAAGCTCCCCGGGAGGACGTTGATGCCCTGCAGGAACCAGACGCACCCCATCAACAGACACAGGGCACCGACGACGTTCAACGCGATCCGCATGGGCAATGGAGGTTGGGTGGTTGGCTACGCACTCACTGCTCCCCGAACTGCTTCGGCGGCACCGTCTTCAGGAACGCCCACACCGACTGCAGCTCGGCATCCGTCATCTTCCCGTAGAACTTCCACGGCATCTCCTCGCTCAACTTCCCGCCGCCACGCGACCGCTCACCCGTCCGCAGGGCACGCTTGAAGTCATCCTCCGTATAGTGCCCGATGCCCGTCGGCGTGAGGTTGGGCGTCGGCGGGCTACCGCCCACACCGGGGCCGCCGGAGTAGGACGGGCCATGGCACCCCGCGCAGCCGGAGATCCCCACGAGATACCGCCCATAGTCCACGCCCGGCGTCGTATCGACCGACGCGACATGCGGTGTGCGCGGCGACGCGTCAGCGCCGGTCTTCAGCTGCCCGACGCCGAGCACCATGCGCCCGATGATGCGGAGCTTCGTCGGCGGCACCTCGCGATCGACTGGAGGCAGCTGCTTCAGGTACGCAATCATCGGCGCCATTTCCGCGTCGGAGATTGCGTGAAACATCTCGCTCGGCATGATGAGCAGCCCCGTGCTGTCGCGCCTGACCCCGTGGCGGATGGCGCGCTCCCACTCCGCATCGGTGAGCGGCGGGTTCCTGCCGCCTCGGCCACGCGTGAGGTTCGGGCCGACGAGGAGTGCGAACGGTCCGGCGTCCGCAAACACTTTGCCGCCGAAGTCCACGCCGTGGCACTGGCCGCACGGCACAGCGTTGGCGCGATGCGCGCCGCGAGCGATCGACGCGCTGTCGCTCGGGATCACGAGCGCGGGCTCCGCCGCCACCTCGTGCTTCGCGCTCAGTTTCCGCCCGCTCAGTCCGTACACCACGCCGACCACCAGCGCGGCCAGGGCTACGACGCCCCCTAACGCGAACAGGAGCCACCGGATCACGCGCTTCACCGAGCCTCCTCGAATGAGTGCGCCTCACCCCGCCAGGCGCGATGCACGAATCTCCGGACTGTGGGTCAGCGGCGCAACTCGACGACGAAGACGCTCCCGTGCGGATGGCCGTCCTCGACACAGATCGCCCCTCCCTGCGCTTCGACCGCGAGACGACAGAACACGAGACCGAGCCCGGTGGATTCGTAACCATTCGCGCTTCGGAGCCCGTGTGCGCTGAAGGGCTCGAACATGCGGGCACGGTTCTCCGGTGGCACACCGGGCCCTTCATCGTGAACGGCGACGCGAACTCGGTCGGCAAGACCTCGGATGACGACGCGCACCCGGCCCTCGACCATCGTGTGCTTCATCGCGTTGCTCACCAGGTTCTCGAGGACACGGCTCATGAGCTCGTGGTCGCAGTCACACGCCGTGTCGCCGAGGGCCTCGACGCCGATGTCGCGCGCCGGCTGCAGGATCCGGATGGACGTCACCACGGAGCCCGCCAATGCGGCCAGGTCGGTCCCGACGATACGCACCGGCATGCTGCCCGCCTCCAGCCTGCTGATGTCGAGGAGACTGTTGGTCATGCGATTCAGCGCCTTCGCCCCGCTGATGGCTCCGGCTACGTGCTCGGCGTTCTCTCCGTGCATACCCTGCCGCAGGAGCTCGAGGTGAGCGAGCAGGACGTGAAGCGGCGATCTCATGTCGTGCACGAACATTTGAAATGCGTCGACGCCAGGTCCTTCCCGACGCCGGAACGTCATTAGCGTCTGAAGCACGAGCGCGAGGCCGATGGCCAGCATGACGAACACGAATGCGCCGAGTGTCGGCCCTGCCCCCGGACTCGGGGTCAGCAAGCCCAGAGCCTCGCCGATGGTGAGCACGATCGCGCCGAGCAAACAGACCACCGCGGTGACGACTCCGCCCCGCGCGCCGAGCAGCGCTGCCGCCATGACGATGAAGAGTGCATAGAACACGGCCACCGGAGCGTGAATCCCTCCGGTAACCCACGCTCGTTGCGTGACGATCACGGACAGACCGATGACGAGCATCCAGCTCGCCAGCATCGGCCGGCCGCGGCGATTGATCGCATGGAGAATGGTGATGAGGGTGCCCACCGCGATCACGGTCGTGGCTCGCCGGGCAAGCGTGTGTGGCTCGACGAGCACGGCGGCGGCGAGCACCGCCGCGACGACAGCGAAGAAGGGCCACGTCACCAGCCAGAGAGCACGTGCGTGCTCGCGGAGTTCGCCGCGCGCCGGCTCGGGCGGCGCAAACCAGTGCAAAATCATGTTCGGCATCCCTCAGCGTCGAGGCTCGAGTGGCACAATCGTATCTGTAGTTGGTCCGGACATAATACGCGCTCCGTCGCTCCTTTACAGCCCGCCCCAGATCAAGTTCGCTCGCTTTCCGCACGTCGCGAACGATGGGACCATCGCGTTCACCTACCAGGACGACAGCTGGCTGGCCGGACCCGACGGGTCGAACCCGCGGCGGCTTACAACAAATGTCGCGCGCGACATCTCGCCGCGGTTCTCTCCGAACGGGCGGTGGATCGCCTTCACGAGCAACCGCATGGGGAACAACGACGTGTTCGTCGTGTCATTCCGAGCGTAGCCGCGAAGCGGCGCAGGCGAGGAATCTCATCGTCTCGGTCGTGAGCCCCCTTTAATTCCTCACCTCACGAGCGCAGCGCTCGCGACTCCAAATGCCTACGCAAATCTGCTAGCGCGTCGTCGGACGCGTGTTAGGCGGCGGGTCGTAATGGCCGCGCGGTGGCCACGGGCCGGCTACCTGACGGGGGGCCGGCGCGTCACAACCCGGACGACACTGTCGGCGGGGGGAGTGCATCGGGCGGCGTATCTCCGCGCTTCGGGGCCTCCGAGCACCTCGACTCGCACGACCGCCTCAGGCTGGAGTTCGGGGAGGTCGACGGCGAGTGACGCACCGCCCGCCGCGTTGTGACGCGGGCACCAAACGCGCCCCTCGATGACGACCGCCGGCGCGACCCACGGGCGGAGCGGCTGCGTGGGCGGGAAGCCGATGCGGACCGACCGCCGCGTGGGCGCGGGGCGGAGGGCGCTGGCGGGGGCGGACCGCCCAGCGCGTATCTCGACCAAGCCTGGCGGTGCCAGTTGCGGCGGCGCGGGCGGCGCGAAGCACGCGGCCGCGACGACTACGACGGCGCCGCTTGGGAACAGCCGGCTGTGAAGCACGTGCGCGACGCGGAACGGAGTTCTGACCGTTGCGCTGAATCGTCTGTGGCCATCGGTACGCTGGATCATGTCGCCGCCTAACGCCTATAGTTGACCTGCGAGCGCCCGATAGAGGGCGGGGTGCGGTCGCTACTGACCACAGGCTCCGGACGGTTTCCAGTCAGAGGGCGTGCCCCTCTCCTGAGCCGAATCATGGATGACCAGGGCGAACGCCCGCCGGAGTGTTTGACCAGTCACGTTCAGTTCCATTGGGGTATTCGATCGCACCGTCATCGTTCCTCCGGCGCGAGCCCGGTCAGCGCCAGCCGGAGTCTCCAGACAACTGTTCTCCCGTCAGCACGTACCACCCTTCGGGGCCCGCGTGTGTATGCACCCATGAATTGTCGCCGGGCCGCATGACAGCGTACGAGAGAACCGCAGCGTAGCTCTTTGCTGCGGGAAGCTGCAGAGGTCCGACGACGGCGATCGCTTCACCTCCCCGCGGAGCGGTGTTTCGCGGCCCAAATTCGGAGAGCCACACTCGCCCGTCTTCCTCGACCACGATTCCGGTTGCACTCTTGGCCGCCTCCGCCGCCTTCCTGCTTGGAAACGCGCGCAGATGCCAGTAGACGGATGCCTGACTGAAATGAAGTCCGGTTGCCACGCCGACGTTGAAGCAGCCGAACTCCGGTCGCTTCTCGCCCGACGGCACGTCCACGCAGGCCACTTCCGTCAAGTCGGCCTTCCGCGATGGCCAGGACGGCCGCCACCCGCCGGTAGACGCGTGCGCCCGTCGTCGTTCGAAGTGCTCGCACCAGCCGCCGCCGATCCCCGCGACTAAACGCATCAGAGACAATCGAAGGTCTGGGCATGCTGCGAGTCTGTCGCAGACCGCCCATTTGTTGCAAGACTCTTGGCTACCTACTTAGTGGCTATTGCTTCGCCGTCGTTACCTGGACGGCAGCAGCCTTCCAGTGGCCATCCTCACGAACCCAGAGCTCGAGGAGCCATGCTCCTCCGCTCAGATAGCGCGCGACGTACGCCTCACCGTATCGAACGACGCGTTCCCGAGTGCGGGGCTCAAACGGCGTAGGCTTCTGCGCCTTGAATTGTGTCAGGCGCTCGGCCTTCGTCATCATGACGCCGTCTTCTTGAACCACGGTGAACGTGCTTGCCGTGAGTCGGTCCCACGCCGCCGCATCCACTCGTGCGATGGCGGAATCGCGTGCCCCCATCGCGGCGCGAAGGTCCGCAGGAGCCTGCGCGGTCGCGGCTGATGTGATGAAGCCGAGGGCGAGCAACATGAGCTGCAAAGGCCGCATCATGGTCATCTGCCTAGCCTCCGGGAGCGAGGAATGTCCAGCCTAACGGGGAGCACCACGCCTACGTTGCACCTCGCGTTCGATCTCGGCAACCGGATCTGGAAGTAGGAGCCCGCCGCCTGCGGTTTCAGCCCCGGCGGCTGCGAAGCACCCGGATCTTGTGATCGTCCTGATCCGCCACCGCGACGTCAGCGAGTCCGTCATCGTCGAAGTCCGCGACCGTCAGCCACGCCGGCTGCGTACCGATGGTCACCGTCATGGCGGGCGCAAAGGTCCCGTTCCCCTTGCCGAGTAGGATCGACACGGTTCCGTGCTCGAGGTTCGCCGCAACGGCATCGACATTCCCGTCGCCATTCACGTCGCCCAGGCCGACGTCGATCGGGGCCGGCAGTGGGATCAGCACCGGGTCCGAAAACCCGGCGGGCGTGGCCAGTCGCACGACGAGCGCGTTGGCCACGTCCCAGCGTGCAACCGTCAGATCGTCGCGCCCATCGCGATTCAGGTCGGCCGTCGCGACGGCAACCGTCCCGTCGCTCGACCCGGGATCCGACGCCAGCGAGGGCAGTATCGTCGGCGCCTCGAACGCTCCCGTGCCGAGGCCGCGGAAGACGAGCACCGACGCACGATTATCAGCGGCCGCGATCGCGATATCCGTCTTGCCGTCGTCGTTGAAGTCGCCTGCGACGACGCCTTTTGCCGTGAAGTAGTCGCTTCCGAACTCCCACGCCACACGCATCGCGCCATTCGCGGCGCCGAGGTACGCGGTTGCATAGATCGGCTGCCCGGAGCCGTGGTGCACCGCGACGATGTCGTCGAACCCATCGTCGTTGAGATTCGCGACCACGAGGAGATGACCGTGATTGCGGAGCGCATATGCGACCTGCGGCGCAAACTCGCCGCCCCCCAGTCCTCGACGCACGAAGAACGCGTTGTCGAAATGACCGGTCGCAATGAGGTCGGCGATTCCGTCCCCGTTGACGTCGCCGACCACAGCGTCGCGCGTGTCGCTTCCGATAGGGAGGCTCACCACGGTCCCGAATCTTCCGGCGGCCGTGCCCGGGAGCACCTTCACCGTGAGGTCCCCGCGCGCAACCATGATGAGATCCAGACGCTGGTCGCCAAGAATGTGGCGAGCGGAGAGCCGAATCAGACCCGTCGCGCGCGCGTCGTAGACGACTGGCTGATCGAACCCGGTCCACGTGTCCGAGGGATCGAGCGAATCGGCGGCCGAACAGGAAGCCGCCACAGCCACAAGAGCCAACGGCGCGATTCGCCTGGCCGGCGCACACCGCGGGAAACGCGGAGGTCGTCGTGACGTCATTTGCATTCGAGCTTTTCCGGATTCAGCTGGATGAATACCCTGTTGACGCGTCGCGATTCAGAATCCATCCCGACGGTGAGGACGGCCCGCAACCGGCCGTTAGAGCGGAAGAGCAGTCCGACACCGCCATTCACCGGCTCGACGGCAACGCTGCCCGACGCGCGCCACTTCGCGACCACGCTTTTGACGAAGCGCGCGACCCGATCGATTCCGTTGATGGGACGGCGCGCCGCCGAGAACTTGCCGCCGCCATCCGCCCAAGCCACCGCATCATCGGCCAGCATCTCCACGAGCGCGTCCGCCTCACCCGTGCGGCACGCGTCGAGAAAACTCCGCGTCAGCTCAGCGGCCCGGCCCGACGCCGGCTCGAACCGTGGACGGCCTTCCGCGATGTGGCGCTTGGCGCGCTGCACGAGTTGTCGGGCGTTGGCTTCCGTCCCCTCCAGAATCCGGGCAATGTCGGCATACTCGTACCCAAAGACCTCGCGCAGCAAATACGCTGCGCGTTGCGTCGGTGTCAGCCGCTCCAGCAGAACGAGGAACGCGGTCGAGAGTGACTCCGCCAGGGTCACGGCGGCCAGCGGATCGCGCGCGTCCACTCCGACGAGCGGCTCCGGCAACCATGGGCCGACGTACACCTCGCGCCTCACGCGCGCCGAGCGAAGATGATCGACCGCCAATCGCGTGACCGTCGTCGCCAGGTAGTCGCGCGGCGACCGTACATCGGCCTCGCCCGCCCGCTCCCACTTCAGATACGCGTCCTGCAAGACGTCCTCGGCGTCCGCAACACTCCCCAGCATGCGATACGCGATCGAGAACAGCAGCGGTCGATGCTCGCCGAACGCAGCAACGTGGTCGACGGACTCGCTCATTCGGGCAAACATGCTCTCACGCCGCCGAGCGCGCGAGCGGCGCTCCATGGGTGTCACTCCTCGACGGCGGATAGATCAGCCGCTGATTGATCGACTCCTTGAGCACCGAGCCCCAAAAGCCGGTGAGGCGCACTTGCCGGTCCCATCCTTCCATGAAGAGCGCGCCGGCCGCCCCCAGGTCCAGGCAGGTCACGTAATCCAAATACCGGAACTCGGCGAGCGGCGCGCCCAGGAGGTCCGCGGCCGCGTTAGTGCCTGCGGCTTCTCCCATTGGGATGGCGCACTGACATGACATCGGCGTCACATGTCCCTGCTCGTCGGCGATCGCGTGCGCGACGTCACCCGCGGCGTACACGCCCGCCACGCCCCGCACGCGCAGAAACCGATCGACCTCAACTCGGCCTGCGGCGTCCAGCGGAACCGCGAGCTGCGCTGCGAGCGGGCTCGCGCGAAACCCGCCGGTCCACACTACCGCATCCGCGGAGACGCGTTCGCCGCTTGCGAGCATGATTCCGTCACGGTCCACGGCCCGCACGGCGACTCCAGTTCGCGTTTCGACGCGAAGGCGCGCGAGCGCGTCCACGACGTGCGCGCGGGCGTCGCGCCCGAGATCCGGCGCGACGTGCGGCGCGTCACCGACGAGAATCGTCCGCACGCGTGTGGCCAGCATCGTCGCCACCTCGATGCCCGTGAACCCCGCGCCGATCACCGCGACGGTGCTCTCGTGGGACGCTTGGCCACGCCGCAGCGTGTCGAGACGCGCGTGCAGTGCGACGGCGTCCTCGTACGTGTCCACGGTGAACGTCTGCTCGATGCCGGGAATCGAGGGACGGTGAACCGCGCTCCCCGGCGCGAGCAGGAGGCGGTCGTAGAACAGCATCCGCCCCGCGTCGCCCATGGACACCGTGTGCGCCCACGTGTCGATGCGCCGCACGTCTCCCTGGATTCGCTTGACGCCGATGGGCGCGAGCACCTCGTCGAGCGGCACGCGCATCCCCTCCAGCGCGCGCTCGTACAAGCGCGGTCTGATCGTCAGCCACGGATCCCGGCTGACGAGCACGATCTCGAGTATGTCGCTCGCGCCGCGGCGCCGCCGTTCCGCGGCCGCGGCGCGGGCCGCCCACACTCCGGCGAAGCCGCCGCCCAGAATCACGAGTCGCTTCATGGTCGCTCCGGTCATGAACCGGAATTGGGACGAGATGGACCGTTCCGGTGTGACAGGCTGCGGTCGCCCATAACGTCGAAGTGATCTGTCCACCCCACCGTTTCGCGGCAACAGTGGTCATGCGAGCCTCCGATGCAATGTCGGAGCTCCTCGTGGGGGCGCCGCCGAACGCCGAGTTCAGCTGCGAAGCCGCGGCGCTGGAGCTTTGCATGCGGCCCGCGCGACGCGCGGCTTCATCAGCTACAACGAGTCGTTAGGTGGCGCTCGGCGGCACGTCCCGGCGCTCCGGCGCCGGCGCCGGCCCGCCGGCCAGCGAGGCGACCGCGGCCTCGATGCCGGCCCCGCTCTCCACGTCCTCCATGTACAGCCGCCCCCACCTCAGGCGCCCGGCTCGGACGCCGAAGATACACGCCCCGCGAGCGTCCAAGCGCGTCCCGTCGCCGCGGCTCCCGGTCCACCGCCACTCCACCCACACGGTGTCGGCCGCGACGGCGCTGCGCACCACCTCCGCGCGGAACTCGGGCACCCCGGCGAACATCGCGGCCCAGTTCCGCTCGACCTGCGCCCGGCCTCGGAACAGCCGGTCCGGGTGGGCCGGCTGCTCGCTCTCGTACTCGGGGTCGAAGCACGCGACGAACGCGGCGAGGTCCTGGCGGTTCATGGCTGCAGTCAACCGCGCGAGCACGTCGGCGGGGGCTTCCACCGTTGCGCGGTCCATCATCTCCGCTATGGAAGTACAGCCTGCCGACCAATTTGTCGTCTGCGATAGCCGCCCAGCCGCGACCACAACTCGGATCTGCATCATTGGTCCCCTCCCACGAGAAATCAACTCTCAGGGAGGCGCCGTCGGTTGAAACCCGGTAGTCGATCCAACCGCGTACTGCTCCGAATTGGAACGAACCCAGCCGATCATTGTCGAACGTGATGTGCGCCAGGCCTTCGAGATCGAGATAGTCGCGATCCCAAAGCTCCATTTCGACAATCCGCCAAGGGCCAGCGAACGGTGTTATCTGTACGGTCACGTCGTCGGCTTGAGCGTCACGTTAGACAGCGCGCGCGCGGAGGCCAGGTGTGTCTGCGAACGCGCGCTTTACCGTTGGCGCCGCGCGGCATCCGTCACACGCGTCAGGGACGTGTGCAGATCAGAATCCGTAGAGTCGTGCGGGGTTCTCAACGAGGATAGTACGGCGAACCAACGAGTCGGGCGCCCAGACCGCGAGCTGGTTCAACATGCGGCCGTCGTCGACCGGCAAGGGCGGCCGCACGTCGACGGCAGTGCGTCCTTGCTGTCGGGCCGCGTCCGGATGGGGCCAGTCGCTTCCCCAGAGGACCCGCTCCGGGTTGGCGGCAATAAGTGCGCGAGCAAGGGGCGCGACGTCGGCGTACTCCGGTGCCTTCGTCGATATACGATAGGCCGCGGAGATCTTCACATAGGCCCGGCCTGACGCGAGCAACTGCACTAACGCGGCAAACCCGGGCTGGTCAGTTCCAAGCGCTGCCGGCGCCTGCGCGAAATGGTCGAAGACCACCGTCAGGGGCCGGCTCAAGATTTGGTCGTGCAGTGCTTCGACAATCGACAGGCGCGTGTTGACCTGGATGTGCCATCCCCGTCCGCTGATCTGCGTCGATACCAGCCGGAATTGTTCGGCTGCAGCCGTTGGATCGGTGACGCCCAGCGTCTCGAAATTCAGTCTGATGCCGCGGATCCCGCCGCGCCCCAGCTGGTCGAGCTGCCGCGGCGTCGTCCGTGGGTCGATGAGGGCGACACCTCGCGCCTGGGGTCCCAGCTGCTGGATCGCATCCAGGGTGCATTCGTTGTTGGTGCCGTAAACTGCGGGAGTCACCACCACGACGCGGGTCATGTGGAGGGTGCCCTGCATTTTGCGCAGCTCGTCGACTGGAGCGGGCGGAGGGGTGTACGGTCGATCCGGCGAAAATGGGAAGCGCTTCGCGTCGCCAAACACGTGGACGTGGCAGTCACAGGCTCCCGCCGGCACAGGGAAGTTGACCGGCGTCCCGCGTGGCTGTGAGCCAGTGCCTAACGTTGCCGTAAGCCGGTGACGCAACGCAGCGGTACCCGCAGCCGCTATCCCCAGGAAGTCCCGTCGCGACACCATGCGCCCTCCTTCGGGCTTGAGCCTCCGACGCTGGCCGTGCCGACTCCAGCTTCCAGCGCTGTCTAACGCCCGAGCTACGCTGCAAAGGGATCATGTAAGAATGCTCGCGAAGCGAGCAACATCAATAGCCGCTTTGTCAGTTTCAGCGTTCGTTAGGTGCCGTGGGTGAGAGGCTAATCAGCGTTCGAGCGAGTCGGAGGCAGATCACTGTTCCAGATGTCTTGCGTGAGCTTCCAGCTTCCGTCCAGCTGTCGGCTATAGACATGCAGTCCCTTGCCAACGTCTTCGATCCTTTCGCGGCCCACGAGCGATGCGGCGATTGCGCTGTAGCTCAACCTCTCCAGGGCTACGTCACCGAGAACGGTGACTGTTGAAGCGGTGAAGGTGAATGTCAGGCGACGCGCTGCAAAGACGTTGCGGAAGTACTCCGCGATGGCCGCGTGGCCCTGGACCGCCGGATGATGTGGCGGTTGTAATACTCCATCCGGCGCCCAGCACGCGAGAATGGCCGTAACGTCACCGGCATTGACTGCGGCGCGGAGGGCTTCGGCGACGGCGTGAACTTCTGGCCCGGCTGCGGCGGCGTCACGCGACATCTCAACCTCCACAGGATCTTGTCAGGTCGACGCTGCATGTCGGCACCTAACGCCTGAAGTTCAGCTGCGGAGCGCTGTGCTCAACGGGCTCGCGATGGCGACATGCAGGATACTGGATGCTGGCGAGCAACCGGATGCTCGCGGGCGCTCGTCGGCTCCAACGCACGTTCGCCTGCTGGCGCCGCGATCTCCACCGGCTAGGGCCCGATCAGACCGGTGGACCCGCGGACTGCGACGACTCGTTGCCGCTCGTCAAGATTCAACGCGGCCTGCCAGCGGCGGCGAACGATAGCTACGCGACCGCCCGATTGTTTCTCGCACCACAGGTGAGCCACGGTGTCTGAGCCGCTGCGACACGTGAATCCGTTGCGCGTCATGATGGCGCGCGCCGAGTCGGCGGTAATGCCGACGGGCACGGCTGACGCCAAGTGTCGGCTCCATTCGGGCGCGCCATCTGCCCCGTGCGTGATTGTAGCGTCGCGCGGGCCGCAGCCGCCGAGCAGCGCGAGCGAGGTGGCGAGGAACAGAATCCGACCGGTCATGAATGCCTGTAGCAGGCTAACGCCATTTCAAATGGTGGCGATCCGCGGCATCGAATAACCCATCACGAGGAAACCTACGGCGGGAAACGATGTTACGGCGCCGGTGACCCGGCGACGTACGGAAAAGCTTGCAACAGCATGCAAGATTATCCAACGGACGCAAATGAGCAGCGCCTTGGGACACGTCGGCCCCGCAACCCACCTCGCCTCGCTGGGTCGCGGTGGACGAGGCGAAGAAGATGGTGAAGCAGCCGGAGCAGCCCAAGGTCGTGCAGTGAACCGGGCCGGCAGTCACGTCCTGCTCGTCGATCGCTGGACGCCTAACGCTGGAAGATGCTCGACCTGCACCATGAGCGCGATGAGTCCGGTCTCGCTTCCCTTCTCGTGACGTTCGCCACGGGTGATCAGCGCCGCCTGGCCGACGCCGATCGAGTGACGCACGCCGTCGTCGCCGGCGGCCCATCCCTCGCCGGACACGGGCACGAAGAGCTGATCGAATCCAGCGTCATGGGGACCGATGACTCCCCCGGCGCCGATCTGGACGACATACACATGCGCGTCACCGCCGCCCGACGCCAGGTGCGCCGCCGATGCGCCAATGCTTCCGAACTCCGCGATCGGCGCGCCGGCCGTGGCGCGAAGGTCAATGACGTGCATGCGCTCTCACCGGTCCGGTGGTGCCGAGGGAATCGTCGCCATCTCGAGCGTCGCCAATACGGTGACGCCGCTCGAGAGATCGGGCAGCACACTCGCCGCCCCCGCGGCACGAAGGCGCTCGGCGCGCGCACCAGCCGCGACTCCCACAAACGGGAGCGAGAGTGTTCGGGCGGCATCCACGTCCCACACGCCGTCGCCCACCGAGACGATACGGTCGAACGTGGCGTCGTAGTGGCGTTCGGCACGTGCCACGGCCGCTTTGACGATATCCCGTGCGAGCCGGGCCATCTTCCGAGGTCGCCAACGGGATCGCGTCATCGCGGAGTCCGGCCGCCGTGAGCTTGAAGTGCGCCGCTCGGCGCCACGCACCAGTCGCCATTGCAATCGCCCACCCATGACTCGGGAGCGAAGCCAGAAGCTCCCCAGCGCCCGGGATCGGTGAAATCGGTTGCGAGTGGTACGCCGCTGCGAGCAGAGCAACGAAGCGGCCGATCGTATCCGCAACGGCATCGGGCAACGGCGCAGCACCGAACTCGCGACGATACGTCTCGATCGCGATGCCGTGGTCGGAGACGTGCTGATAGGTCTCCCACTCCGGTGACACCGCGTTGAGCCCGAGGCCGTCACGCAGCGCCTGCACGAAGCACTCATCCTCGGCCGCAAGGTTGTCGAGCAGGGTGCCGTCGATGTCGAAGACGACGAGCTTCATCGATCCGGTGTCGGCGGCAGCTCGCGCCGGCCTGGCCACTCACTCGGCCTGCCGCGAAGTCGAGTGACGGCGGCGTCGAGCTCAATGCCGTGTGGCCGAAAGAAGGTCGTGGGCGCGGAACCAGCGAAGGCACGAAACTCGTTGATCATGTGGGCCTGATCGTAGAATCCGGCCGACACCGAGACCGATGCCCACCGTGATACGTCGGTCGACAGCAGCGCATGCACGAGCGACTGGAAGCGGCTGATGCGCGCGTACAGCTTGGGGGGTAATCCGGTCGCCTCGGAGAACTCTCGTCCAAACTGCCGCCGACTGACACCGTAGCGCGCCGACATCGCGTCGACGGAGACGCGACCGCCTTGCGTGGTTATCAACTGCGGACACGAGCGGCCGACCGGTCCGACGCGCCGTCCACACATGCGAGCCGTCACCTCGTCCCTGAGCGCCGAGATCGCCGCTGGAGGCTCGTGGCGTGCGTGGAAGTGCAGCATCCGCTCGACCTCGTTAGGCTGCCAGACGTCCTCGAGCGGCACGATTCGGTCGACCAGCTCCGCAGCCGGTACGCCCAACACATCGAAGGCGAACACAGGTGAGATGACTGCCCCGACGGCGCGAACGGATTTGCCAACGTGCAGAATGCACGATCGCGTCACGGGTCCTACAACGCACGCCCTCGGCAGCAGCGCGGACGTCGCCAGCGTTCGACCCGCGGCCCAGCCGTCGCCGCCGTTGATCACGATGGAGACGTGCGTGCCGGGCAGGATCGTGTTCAACAGGGGATCCGATCGGTCCAGCCAGTACTCCTCTCTCCCGTCGGCGTGCAGTGTGATGTCGCGACGGCCAGGATCACGCGTTAGGGTGTGATACGACCAGAGTGATGCGATCGACGTTCCGGCCTTGAGACCGGAATACTCCGCGTACACGACGCCGATGTCCCGATCAGACATCAGCGAGCGTCAGCGGCCGGGGAGTCTTGCCGTCGACGTCGTCGAAGCCGTACTCCCGCGCTACGGCCGCGGCCACGAGGACCTTGCCGGTGTGACGCTGAACGTCCGGATCTTCAGCGAGCGCGGCGACGGCTCGTCCAACGAACTCCGGGGACTCGGAGTTGCTCAGATCGAGATACTGAGCCGCTTCCATGACCTTCTCCGTGCGGACGAGCCCCGGGTACAACGAAACTACCGCAACCCCGTGCGGCTTCAGCTCGCTCGCCATGTCAGCCGTGAGCTTGTCCGTCGCGGCTTTCGACACGCCGTAGGCCACGTTGCCGATGTGCTTCTGTGCCGCCCAGAAGGAGATGTTCACGACGAGACCTCGTTTCTGCGCGATCATGGACGGTACCGCAAGCTGACTCGCACGGTAGTGCGCCCGGACGCCGGCCGCGAACATGGCGTCCCAGCGCCAGAGTGGCTGCTCCCAGAACGGCTTCACCCAGGTGAACGCGCCGTCCTCGATCATGCGCTCGTAACCGCCCCAGACGTTGTTCACGAGGATGTCGACGCGGCCTGCGTCGCGCAGGATCTGGCCGAACGCCTCGTCTACTTCCCGGTCGTCGCGGTGATCGCAACGGATGAGAGTGATCGGTGCCTCGCGCACATCCGGCTCGCGGGTCGAACGACCGGTGATGAACACACGCGCGCCTCGCGCGGCGAGCGCGCGTGCGACCCCTCTCCCCACACCCCGAGTGGCTCCGGTGACCACGGCAACTGCGTCGTCGAGTTTCATGGTGCCACAATGCGGGATCGTCTCGTGGGTGTATTGGAAAAATGGGCGTTGCTGCTCAGGGCGCGGCCCTCTTGAGGTTGTCATCCACTTTCGTGTCGATCAAGAGATGACGCGGGTCGATTCCCGCCTCCATCGGCCGCCTCGGCACCGTCAGCACGATGCGCTGCTCGCCCGAGTGGATGCGGTGCATGCGCAGGTACAGCGGCTCGCCACGTCGCTCTCCCTTCTCCTCCCCGAACACGCCGACTTCGATGAGATCGTTCATCGGGACATGCGCCGCGACGCCAGCGGTGTCGACCGCGACCTTGCGCGCGCTCACGTCCAGCGTCACTCGCCAACCGCCGGCGGGCACGCTGTCCACCGCCACACGCTTCGTCTCGAGCTCCCAGAACGTGTTCGCCTCGAAGAGATCCACGAGAAGATACCGGAGCGAATCCGGCGTGACCGCCCGAAGCTCGCGATAGAGATCGAGCGAAGTCGGCAGCGGCGGCGCGGCCGAGCGATGCGCCTCGAACAAGCGGCGGAGTGCGGTATTCACTCGATCGGCGCCCATGTATTCGCGCAGGGCGTACATCGCGAACGGGCCCTTGCGATACGCCAGGAACCGATCGTACACCCGAAGCAGCGGGACACCGGCGCGCGCGCGCGGGGACAGATACGACTCGCGCATCATGCTCAGCAGTCGCGTTAGGTGATCTTCGCCATGGGATTCCCGCACGACGGACAGCGCGGAGTACCAGGCGAGGCTTTCGCTCAGCAGCGGACCGCCTTCTACGTTCGCCGGCGAGAGCTGATTGCCCCACCACTGATGCGCCATCTCGTGCGCCACGACCGCGAAGGGAAAATCGATGCCGCGCGGATCGGCGTCGGGGTTGAAGAGAGAGAACCCCTCCTCGTACTCGACGTTGATCGGAGCGCCATGCAGCGAGTTGCCCTGACTGGCGTGCTCGACGAGCCTCACCTGTCGGTACGGGTATGGCCCGAGCTCCCTGGTGAAGTGATCGAGCGACGCCTGTACGCTTCGGACCATGCGGTCCACGTTCGCCAGGTGACGCGGATGATGGAAAATCTGGATCGCCACATCCTGCCCTGAGCCTGACGAGGGACGCCACCGCGCTTCGCGCACCGCGTAGGCAGCGGAGTAGATCGCGAAGTCGTTCCGGATCGGAACATCGGTCGCATAGTGAAAGTACCGGCGCCCTTTCTCCGTCCACGTCCGCCGCAGCGTTCCGGGGGCGACGGCAACCTCATCCTCCGCCGTACCCACCACGGCGTCGAACGCAATGTGCTCGGCACCCGTCATGTCGCGGCGCGCCGCGACGTCGTTGACCGAGCGCACCGCGGCGCGTGGGGGAAGGCCGTACGCACGCCGGTCCTCGGGAGCCGACAGCTCGAGGTCGGACTGATAGCCCACGGCCGGGAGCCAGTCGTTGCCTTCGAAGAACGTCCCGTTAGGCGTGACCGACGGATCGGCCGGGCCATTCGTGAAACCACGCGGCCTGAAGCGCAGGCTGAAGTCGAGTCGCACCGAGTCGCCGGGCATGAGCGGCGCTTCGAGCGCATAGATGCGATGCCCGAGCTTCTCGTCGTCGAGCACGCACGTTACCGGTCGGTCGAAGCTCATGGGTCCGGTTGCGACTTCCCAGTCGGGCGCCAGGTGAATGGAGTCGATCGCGACGCCGCTCATGTTGACGAGGCGATAGGTGCCGCGAATGTCGACCGCACGCCGGTCGGGGTAGATCTCGACACGAAGCGTCGTGGCGCCCAGCTGTGGCTGTGAAACGCCCCTGTACCGTCCGTAGCGTCGCTCGTACTCGGCCCGACGCTCCGTCCTGTCGGCGGCGGTTTCGTACACGTTGAGCACGTTCGTGTTGTAGAAGATGAAGCCGCCGATCGTGACGATGAGCGTAATTGCCGTCGCGGCAGCGCCGATGACGCGACGCGTCAACCGGCGGCGTGCGAGCTGCAGTCGAGACGCGATATCGACCTCGCTGCTGCGAACCCAGAAGAGTGTCGCCACGACCGCGAGCAACATCGCCCACGCTGCCCAATAGAGCTTGAACCACATCCACGGAGCGACGAACGGACCGAAGCCGCTCATGTCCGAATACATCCAGCTCGGCCCCGCGCCGTAGACGAGCAGATGGTGCTCGATGCCGAGGGTCGGCGCGAAGGCGGTGAACAGATAGCTGGTGAGCACCACCATGTGGCCGACGTACTTGTGGTTCACCAGCACGTGGACCGTGAAGGCGAGCACCGCGAACAGGAGATGCACGGGCAGCTGAAGGCCGACGAAGGTCCGCGCGTAGAGGCCCAGCTCGAAGTCGCGATACCCAAGCCGCGCCTGCACCACCATGCAAGCCACGATGATGAGCGTCTGGTACGCGACGAATACGAGGCCGAGGCCGGCGAACCTGCCTGACAAGCGCACCCACTCCCGCACCGGCGCCGCGTCGGCAATCTCGCTCAGACCGGTTTCCCGGTCCCGCCAGACCAGCTCACCGACATAGAAGACGGTGAGCAGCGGCACGATCGTCCAGAGGATCTCGCCCGTGTTCCCGACGAACCTCGTCATCTGCTGCGTCGTCGGGAACAGCGGAACGCCAAGGTGATTCATCGCCCGCGGTCCGAGCACGACGATGGTCGTCGTCAACACGGCGAGGACAAGCCCGCCCCAGCTCAACGCTATCTCACGAAATGATTGCGCCGCGATCGCGAGGACCTGGTGAGCTCGCGTCGTCGAGCCGAACGTGCGCGCGACGATCGGGGCGGCGCGCGTCGAGAGCAGATCCTGCGAGGGACTCGCCCCGAACGAAGGCGATGAGCCCGGGCTTGCACCCGCGCGCCGACCGAGACGCCGCCACCAGTTGCGTGTCACGACATGTTCGACGCGGAAACGAACGTGCGTGAGTGCCAGCACGCCCAGTGCGATGCCAAGCCACACAGCACGGTTCACGAGCAGCGATTCACTCAGCGCCACCGATAGCGCGTTTTTCTCGGCGGCCGTCGACGACATGGAGATCTCCCGCATGATCGTGAACGCGAGCGGATCGAGAATCCTGGCCAGCTCCCACTGCCCCATTTTCACGGCCAGGAGGTTCCACACGAGCATCGTTGCAAAGAAGACGAACACGGCACCGAGGTAGCCCGCGATGGCGCGGCGGCTGAGCACCGACATCGAGAAGAGCAGCGCCGTAACGACGAATGCGTTAGGCAGCGCGATGAGGAGATACGCGCCCAGGTAGGCGCCAGGCTGGAACGGTCCGAGCAGGTCCCGCGGGACTCCTGGCATGACCGGGGAGACCACGAGGCCGACTTGCACGGCCAGCAGGATCAGCGCGTTGAGACCGAACGCGGCGAGAAACCGCCCTCCCAGATATGCGCCCTTGCTCACTGGCGAGGTGTACACGAGGGGATGCATGCGCGTCTGCACATCGCGCGCGGCCGCGTCGCCGGCGAGTGCCGCGGTGACCAGCAAACCCATCACGCCGGTGAGCACGGTGACGGACGCGATGACGAATGGCGCATTCACGAAAAACCCGCCGGCGCGCGCGCTGTCGGCGTAGATCTGCGTCGTCATCGCGAACGAGATGCCCAGGAGCGCGAGCACGTACATCCACGTCCAGGGCCGACGCGATTGATAACCAACCTCGAAACGAAGAACCTCGGCGAAGGTCATCACGCCACTGCCACGGGGCCGCTGTCGTGTCGATCGGCAGATCGAGTCGCCTGCCCTGAGGCTGCTGGCGAGAAGTATCCACCCATCGTGGCGAAGTACACGTCCTCCAGATTCGCCTCGACGGGCTCGTATCCGGCGCCCGGAGCGCTGTTGCTGTACACGCGGACGAGAGTCCGCCCGGCCAGGAGCTTCGTCGAGATCATCGCCTGCGTCCGCTCCACCTGAGCCAGTTCACTCCTCTCGATCACGCGCCGCCAGATTCGTCCCTGCAGCGCCGCGATGGCACCGAGCGGCTCGGCCTCGAGGAGGATCGTACCGTCGTTGATGATCGCCATCCTGCTGCACAGCTCCGATACATCGTCGACGATGTGCGTCGAGAGAATCACGACCGCGTTTTCGCCAAGCTCGCTGAGCAGATTCAGAAAGCGGACGCGCTCCGCGGGATCGAGGCCGGCCGTGGGCTCGTCGACGATGATCAGCCTCGGGTTGCCCAGCAGCGCGACCGCAACGCCGAACCGCTGACGCATTCCCCCGGAGTAGCCGCCGAGCTTCTTCTTCCGCACGTCGTACAGGTTCGTCTGGTGCAGCAGTGCATCCACGACCTCCCTGCGCGCCCGACGGTCGGTGATCCCCTTGAGCACCGCGAAGTGATCGAGCAGGCGCTCCGCGCTCACGTACGGGTAGACGCCGAATTCCTGCGGCAGGTAGCCGAGCGTCTCGCGGACTCTGTCCTTCTCTCGCACCACGTCGATCCCCTGCCCCGACGGATCCGTGAGCTCGATCGTCCCTGCGTCAGGCTCCTGAAGTGTGGCAATCGTCCGCATCAGGGTCGACTTCCCGGCGCCGTTGGGGCCAAGCAATCCGAACATGCCGCGCGGAATGACGAGGCTGACGCCTTTCAGGGCGTGCACGCCGTTGGCGTAGGTCTTCGAGAGGTTCCGGATGTGCAATTCCATGATGCTATAGGTGGGTTGTCATTCCGAGCGGAGGCCGCAGGCCGCAGGCGAGGAATCGCCGGGCGTTGTCATTCCGAGCGGAGCCCGCGCGAAGCGCAGGCGCAGGCGAGGAATCGCGATCTTCCCGATAGAAGGGTCTCCCGGCCGGGAAGACTGCGATTCCTCGCCTGCGCTCGGAATGACGACATCAGTCCGCGCCTTCATTCGCGCGATGGGCGGCGGCGCTCGCGGTGTCGCGAGGCAGCGGCCCAGACGCTCATCAGCCCCACGCCGATCCAGAGCAGCGTGGCCATCGCCCAATGGCCCACGTCCGGCAGCCCTCGCCACGCACCGACCACCTGTCCGTTGGAGAGGGGCACGAGCGTCTCGAGCGATTGTAGCCTCGCCGTGAGGAGCGCATCGAGTCCGTACGGTCCTGCGTGCAGCGTCGCCCACAGGCGCGCGGGACCGAACGTCAACCACTCGATGTGGGCCGCCGAGCCGATCGCCGACGCCAGCAGGCTGCCGAAGAAGATTCCGACGATCCATCGCAGCGGGTGTCGCGTACCCAACGCGATAGCGCTCGCGAGCAGGTACGCCCCCGTCGCCGCGGTGAACGGCACGACCCAGAGAAACGCGTCAGGCGACCACTGGACGATCTGCAGCGCTGCCGGGTCGATCGGGCCTGCCCCGGGGACGATGGCCGACGGGAGAACGCGAAGCATCTGATCGCCGAGCACGTTCCCGCCGGTGAAAAAGGCGAGCCCGAGAAACCACAGTATGAAGAACGCGACCGCGGCCATCAGCCATACCCATCCGGCGCAGACCTTGGCGAGCGCGTGGCGGCGCCGGTCTACAGGGAGCGTCCAGAGAAACGCGGCATCAAAGAGGTCCTCGCCCTTCCACACGCCAACCGGCAGCAGGGCGGCGACCAGTCCGGGAATGAGCGCGAGCTCGGTCGCGAAGCCGACCGGCCCGCCTCCGGTGACTCGTTCGCCGATCACGAGCAGGGTCGCGACGCCCAACAGCACGGCGGCGGCGATGGCCGGCAGCCGGAGTGCGAGCGCGACGGCGCGGATCTGCTCGACCAGCACGGCACGCCCAGTCGGCGTGGAATGAAGAGCCGGCTGCGTCATCGCGTCGCCTCCTCGGGCAGAAAGGCGAGGGCGGCATCCTCCAGCGCGAGCGACGACACCTCATGGACCCGAGCTGCGGCCAACGTGAGTCGCTCGGTGATCGCGCGCTCTTCACCCACCACGATGCACTGGACCTCACGGCCGGTGCGCGAGCGCCGCTCGCTAGCGATCCGGAGGTCGGACGGCGCTTCCCAACCGTCCGGCACCTCGATCCGATAGCGCCGAACCGTGCGCTGCAGATCGTCGCGCGGCATCTGCGCGATGAGTCGCCCGTTGGAGAGCACCCCCACGTGATCGGAGAGGCTCTCCACTTCATATAGATGATGTGTCGTGATCAGGACTGTCGTCGGCGTGTCCGCCAGATGCTCGGCCAG
>Ga0105249_10000440_pt1 | contig 39169 bp, 38 predicted proteins | sample KBSS44metaG_FD_81522 | JGI IMG/M metagenome (GOLD analysis project Ga0105249, IMG submission 81522) | Switchgrass rhizosphere microbial communities from Kellogg Biological Station, Michigan, USA - KBS S4-4 metaG | ecosystem: Host-associated > Plants > Roots > Rhizosphere > Soil | place...
CGTGGACCAAAACGATCAATAAACCATCCTGCAAAAAAACCTAAGAGGCCAACAGCAACTTTTGCAAAAGCATTTCCTGAAGTAACTGTTGCTCTTGACCATCCATAATCTTTTACCCAAAAATCATAAAAGAAGGGAAGACCATAAACCATAATACCAACAATGGAGAAAAGGCTGAGAAAGCCTGTGGCAGCTACTTTTAATTGTCCGGAGCTTAGTTTATTGGCTTGCATTATATCGCTAGTAAAAGGTGAATATACAAATCAAATATTTTCAACTGTATTCATTAACGATATAATAAAATGAAAAAGTTTCCGTCCGCACGGGATCTTGCCCATCGGAAATTTTTTTTTAATAGAAATGTTGTGGGCAGACCCCGAGGCTTAGTTATTTTCAGCAAGCGAAAAATTTACAGGTAGCTTTTTTTATCATAAATTGAGTGACACTCGTAACAGCCTTTGTAAACAAACTCCAAGTAAGTATTATGAGAAAGTCATTTTTTCTTACCAGCACTTTTATTTTTCTTTTTTGCATGCTAACTCGTGCCCAATTTACCGAAACCGTAAAATCCCAACTTGTAAAAGAATGGGAACGGGCAAAAGTGTATACGCTTGAATACCTTGATGTCATGCCAAAAGATAAATATGGATTCAAAGCACAGGACAGCATCCGGAGTTTCAGTCAGCAAATGTTGCACCTGGCACAAGACATCGTTATTATGGTTTCCTACGGAACAGGTAAAGAAAGAATCTGGCAGGGACAAAATCTGGAAACAAGAACCTCTGCCCAATCTGCTGATTCAGTAAAATATTTTGTAACATCCGGGTATGATTATGGCATTGAGGCCATCAAAAACATAGACGCATCGAAACTCGAAGAGAAAGTAAAAGTTCGGAATACAGATGAAACAAGATTTGCATGGCTGTTGAAAGCATTCGAGCATCAAACACATCATCGCGGACAAACAACTATCTATATTCGTTTGTTAGGTATCAAACCACCGCCTGAAAAATTGTTCTGATAAATAACACCCCCGTTGTTGTTGGTCGCCCGACCAACAGCACAGTTCTTGTAGTGTTCAATAAATAAAAGAAAGTTCAATTGTTGTCCTGGGTTGTAATTCAGGTCATTTTATTTCGTACACGTCACTTGCGGATCAGGCAGTAACTACAAACTAAAGAAATGATGCGGACAGAACCGAGCCTGACAACTAAAATTATGCTACCTTTTATTTACAATTTTAGGAGATGAAAAAAATAATATTCTTCTTTATTATCTTTTTAATTGCTGATATACTCATGGCACAAACAATAACCCCAAAAACTGCAACAGATAACAAAGCAACTATTGAAATCCTCGATGGTTTTGCAAATGCTTTTAATGCTCATGATGTAGATCGCATCTTATCCTACATGACGGATGATTGTGTGTTCGAAGCATCAGCGGGTCCCGATGTCGACGGCGAGAAATTTGTAGGAAAGGAAGCGGTAAAAAAGGCTTTTGAAGATGTCTTCAAAACCTATCCCGATGCACATTGGGGCAATGTTCGGCATTTCATATCAGGCGAAAGGGCAGTTTCAGAATGGACATTTACAGGAACAAAACAGGATAGTAGCAAAGTAGAAGTAATGGGCTGTGATCTTTTTACATTCCGTAACGGAAAAATCGCAATTAAAAATTCTTATAGAAAAAACCGTTTTCCAAAATCATAGCTGTATTTTTTTCGATCCACCTGGTCTCCGTAGTGTTCAATTAATAAAAGAAAGTTCAATTGTTGTCCTGAAAACTTACCGATAACTTTTTATATCATAAATTAGAGAGTTAGCAACAATAGTAAAAAAACAATAACTGCATGAAAACACAAAAACTGGCATCAATTAATGATTTGACATCTCCTTTATTTAGAATAATGACAATTCATAATGCCAATGAACCAGCAAGAAGACTATATGATAATAATGTTTGCGCCTTTCATATAGGTAAAGGTTTTATATTAAGCGTAGGACATGCTTTAAGAGCTGAACTTTCAGTATTTAGATCAATGCCAGAAGCTCGATTTCAAACTGACATTATTCCTCATTTGTCCGCAAATGAACTGCAAAAAATTAATCAATGGTTTCTGCTTGACAAAACAACAAAAAAGAGATATCTGAATATTACTGATGAAACTCAGTTCCCACTTTTATTTGATATTTTAAGGCGAATAAACTATGATACACGAATATTGACTCTTTATGAAAAGCAAATATGCAAGCCATACTTAGTCATTCAGCAAAGAGCCGCCTTATTTTATAATAATGCTGCCGCACATGGTCAATTCGATCCAAACTTTGTATTTCAAGACCCAATTTCTCAACGTCAAACTTATTTAATCGAAACTGAATTGGTAGATACCTATTCCGATGATGATGTTGCGATTTACAGAATTATTAATACTCATGAAAACATTCTCAACTTAATTCCAAGGTTCGAAATCGACGCTGAGATTTATGATGAATCAAATGGAGATTTTTATTGCTTGCAAATTGCGCCTTCGGATTTAACACCTGGTAGAATGATTAACGAAGCTAATATCGAAGGATTAATAGATCAATGGACATTACAGACCGATAGAATTGCAGGCGGATATGTGCTTCAGGGGCTCCGTTATTTAATTAAAGGTTATTTCCGCTTTGGTTCTTCCGGTGCACCTTACATTAAGTTTGACAATACAACTAATACTTTTAAGGTAAATGCAATCCAAAGCGAAGCCTGTCCAATTCAATTGACGATAAAAAATGATAGAGTCGGAAATTTCCAGTGGATTAATGCAATTGCTACACCACTTGCAAATGTGATTGATCAAATAAATGTACATATGAACGCCTGAATATAATTCCCATCCCTGCTGGCCGTAGTACTCAATAAATAAAAGAAAGTTTCCGTCCGTCCGGAGTCTTGCCCATAAGAAATTACAAATACAAAGAATGATACAGGCAGCAGTATAGTTTAGTTATTTTTAGTAAGCGAAAAATTTACCGTAACTTTTAATATCATAGGTAAGAGAGCTAGCAGCAAGAAAATACACGAGAAAAAACTTCATGAATTGGACACAGGTTATTGATCCGTTTAGCAGCATTGCCTTATCTGCAATGATCGCTGTTGTGCCTATACTATTTATTTTTTGGGCATTGATCATAAAAAAAATGAAAGGTTATAAGGCAAGCCTGATCGCCACAGCAATTGCTATACTCATTGCTGTTTTGATATATGGCATGCCTGTAAAGCTTGCCCTCCTTTCCACTGCAAATGGGGCGTTATATGGTTTGTTTCCTATTTGCTGGATAGTGATCACAGCCGTTTTTTTATTTAATATAACTGTTAAAAGCGGACAGTTTGAGATCATTAAACACTTCATGGCCTCCATTACTTCTGACAGAAGATTGCAGGCATTGCTGATCGCTTTTTCCTTTGGGTCTTTTCTGGAAGGTACGGCTGGTTTTGGTGCTCCCGTTGCCATCACTGCAGCAATGCTTGTTGGCTTAGGTTTTGATCCTCTTTATGCAGCCGGAATAAGTCTTATTGCTAATACTGCACCCGTTGCATTTGGTGCCATAGGTATTCCTATTACCGTTGCTTCGCAGGTTACATCCATTCCAGAAATAGCTATTTCGCAAATGGTAGGAAGAACCCTTCCGATTTTATCTATCATGCTTCCTTTTTATCTTGTGATCCTGATAGCAGGATTTAGAAAAGCGAAAGAAGTATTACCCGCCATATTAGTATCAGGAATTTCTTTTGCGTTCCTGCAATGGTTCGTTTCAAATTTTTTTGGGCCAGCCCTCCCTGATGTGATTGCAGGAATCGGTTCTATTTTATGCCTCATCACTTTTTTAAAGTTCTGGAAGCCAAAAAATACCTGGAGATTTCCAAAGGAACCGGCACCAACAATAAACATTGATGAAAAGTACACAAGCGGCCAAATAATAAGGGCCTGGTCTCCATTTATATTATTAACATTAATCATCATAGCATGGGGAATGCAACCCATCAAAGAATTATTTAATTCCGTTGGGCAGGTACAATTCGAATTTCCAGGACTGCATAATGTGATAATAGATAAGAATGGAAATGCATTACCACATATTTTTAAATTCAATTATTTATCTGCATCAGGGACTGCAATTTTACTTTCAGCTATCATTGCTATACCATTAACCGGATTAAAGTTTAGTGACGGAATTAAAATATTTATATCAACGCTGAAGCAATTTAAGTTTCCAATAACTACTATAGCATCTGTTTTGGCATTTGCTTATATAGTCAATGATTCAGGTATTACAATTACGATAGCGCAGGCGTTAGCAAGCACTGGTATACTATTCCCCTTCTTTGCTCCTGTGCTGGGATGGTTAGGTGTTTTTATAACTGGTTCCGATACTTCTGCCAATGCATTATTCGGGAAACTTCAGGCAACTACTGCTGTATCCATTGGAGTAGATCCTGTTCTAACTGTTGCGGCAAATGTCTCGGGGGGTGTGGTTGGTAAAATGATCTCTCCCCAATCCATAGCGGTTGCAGCAGCAGCAGGACATCTGGTGGGAAGAGAATCGGAGCTTTTTAGATTTACAGTTAAGCATAGTTTTATATTGCTCTTATTTATCTGCTTCATTGTGTTGGCGCAGGCTTATTTATTCAGTTGGGTTATTCCGCAATATCATATGCTTATTACTAATGCTGCTAAAATAACACCCGATTTTTCAAAGGGATATATTTATCTGCTTATATTAACGGGTGTATTGGTTGCACTTGTTATCATTGTACTGACAAGGAAAAAACAACTCATTCAAAAATATTTACATTAACTATTATAAAATAAGAACCTCTTCACTTCCATCGCCAAGGGTCTTACCCATAAAGGATTTAAAAAGCAATAGAAATGATGTGCCGGTAACTATTGGGATGGCTTAATTATTTTCAGCAAGCGAAAAATTTACAGGTAAGGTTTTGCTAAAGCAATTTGTATGTAAATTGTTATTAGAACCTAAATGATCAGGCCCCTACTTATATTGACTACTATTTTTCTAGCGGGATTTATAATACTGTTGTTACCAGATAATAATGATCGATTAATCAGGTTCAATAAAATACATGGTCCATCATTACAGGATTTGGCGGGCCTTGTATTAATGATATCAGTATGGGTTACAAGCTGCATCTTAGTTATTAAGAAATGGCACTTGGTAATAAAAAGCATAGGAAGCAGCACCGCTTATTTCTTAGTTCTTCTTTACCTGTTTTCACTTTCAGGTGTTGCACTGGCTTTGATTTTATCGCTTGACCTGTTGCTATGGATCAGCGTTACTATAGCCGCAATAATTAATGTCTCGGTTATTATTATAGCGATCCGGGCAAAAGAATAATGCGTAATAAGAGAACACTAACTTTCCGTTCGATTGGGGGGTCTTGCCCATAAAGAATTTACAAAGCAACATCTCCCGATAGCTATCGGAAGATGTGGGCAGACCCGTGGCATTGATCAGTTATGGCTTATACCAATTTCTGCAAACATGCAACTTTCATTTCTGGCTTATACATTATCCGGTGCCTATTTAATTGATGGTTGCCTGTGCATAATGTAAAAGCACAATAGAAAAAGAAAGTTCAATCGTTGTTCTTTACAGTTAAAGTAAAAGAAAGATCTTTGTTTTCAAGAATGAGATATTACGTTTATGTTATAGAGCTATCGAAAAAAGTCTTTACAGAAAACACGAGATTCCGGAATGCTAACCCACAATTTAATGGAGTGCTCCAGTGTCTTTATGTAGGTATGACCAGTAAGACTCCGGCAGAACGATTGAAACAACATAAAACCGGATACATAAACAAGAAAGGTCACAAGCTATCTGCCAATATCGTGGAGAAATACGGAACCTATTTACGTCCGAGTCTTTACGACCATATAAATCGAAGACCGATGACCAGACAAGAAGCTTTGATGATGGAGGAAAAACTTGCCTGGGATTTAAGAAGGCAAGGCTATGCGGTTTGGTTCAACTGAACAATTATTTTGAATGTTGGATTATGAATGGTGAATCGTCAATGGTCAATGAGTTATTCCTTATGTCATTCAATGGTTCGATAGTTGATGCGGCTGCTGGCTGATAATATATCCTCATTTTTTTAGAACTGGCAGAGCCGTTGGAATTATCGAATAAATCTCACCAAAAGAATGTAACTTTACCTTCAGTTTATCAACAGAACCCAGTTTCGGGCTGACGCAATACAAAATATCGGCCAACAGAAAACTTCTTGCATTTGTGGCAATTTGATGATGATTTATTTGACTAATTATTTCTATTTACATTGACTCTTACTTTAGCTTGTAGATTTGACAAGACTAAAACCATTAAATCAAACTCATTCTATGTTCACTTACGACATTCAATATGGTGGTGATCCTCACGAGAAATACGATTATAAAGGACAGACAGATTGTAAAAATTTTATCTCAACTTTTGATAGTTTTCCGTGGATTAATGAGATTGAGAAATCAAATGCAAATCCAAAAGGTTGTTCTCCGACACTTTCGGTGAAGAACACATCTGATGAGCGGGATTTCTGGGTTTCCATGTCAGGCAACAGAACTAATCATGGTTACTTAGTTGGTTATGAATATCCAAAGACAAAAAAGCGGCTTTTGGGTTTTGGAAAAGAAAAAACAGTTAAGTGGTTAGAAATTTATTTGACAGAGAACAAAGACAAAGTAAAAAATCTTTTTCAGCTTTACTTTGACAAAAGATATGAGCAGTTACATGCTGACATGAAGAAACTGGATAAGTTTGAGGAAATGGAAGCACAAAACCAGTGAGAGAAAAACTACCACGAACATTGCATTGTTAGTGAGCCTCCGCGCAACGTATAGCCGTATACCGACAATGGCTTAATGATTTTTCCCATTCATAACTTTCGCCTGCGGGTTGTAGTATTCAATAAATAAAAGAATGTATAATTGTTGTCCTCTCCGTTATCATTCCTTTGACCAGCACTTATAAATTTGTATAAATTCAAAACCCGTCGATAACAACGGGTTTTGCATCAAGTAAAAGAGAGGATGTTTTTTGAATATTAGCCGCCGTTAGTAGCCGTAATCGGCGGATTATTGTTATTATTAGTGTTATTGTTGTTGTTATTATTATTGTTATTATTATTCCCGTTCGTTGCGGTTGTTGGCGGATTATTAGAAGTTTCAAGGCTTTTAGTGCATCCACCGATAAGCACAAGCATTAATGAAATAGAACAGGCAAAAATTAGCTTTTTCATAATTTTAATTTTTAATGGTGACAAAAAACTCTCTTTTACGAAGTTCTCGATAAGGAAGACGTGGTATTCAAAGTGGTAAGTGGAGTATCTTTTAAAAGTACCTAATAATTACATTCTCTCAAAATTAATTTTGTCGGCCTTGGCTCGTATCTGAAACAAGAATAAGACACCATCAAGCTTGTCCCACGCATCGGAACAAATAATATAAAGCTGATGAGTGAAGGCATCATGAGAACAATGCGTGTATCACGGCATCGATAACTTTTTCCCTCTCGCCTGCTGTATTCAATAAATAAAAGCAAGTTCAAGTGTTGCCCTGAGTTCTCCTAATAATCGGTGCAGATGTTGCTCAGGTAACTTTGTCTCTGTGCACGCCAATTGACTTAAGAATTTCGTGACAGCCGATATTAATTAACTTAGCGTTTACTATTTATCACGAAAAACAGAACAGTATGAGAAAGTTTTTTTTATGTTCGTTTTCTTGTTTCCTACTGGTATCATTTACTAAAGCCAATAATTCCTATTTATCTGATACCTCTTTTATAACAGGACGATGGGATATTACTATCAATATTTCCGGAAAAACTTATCCATCATGGCTTGAGATAGAACGTTCGGGTAATAATTCAATTGTTGGACAATTTGTTGGAATAGTCGGTAGTGCAAGACCAATATCACAGATCAGTTTCAGTAACGGAAGAATCAGTTTTTCGATTCCACCCCAATGGGAACGGGGTGCCAATAATCTTAGTTTCGAAGCAACGATCCAAGCTGACAGTCTTACCGGGTCAATTACCTTTCCGGATGGAAAAAACTATCCTTGCTCAGCTGTTCATTCACCGTCGCTATTACGTAAGTCACTACCGGCATGGGATAAACCTATTCATCTTATTACTACTATTTTAAATGGTTGGCACATATCCGGACAAAATAATCAATGGATAATTGAAAACGGCGTTTTGAAAAGTCCAAAACCCGGTTCTAATTTAATTACTGACGGATTATTTACAGACTTTAAACTTCATATTGAATTTCGTTATTCTAAAAACGGTAATAGCGGTGTTTATTTGCGGGGCCGCTATGAAGTACAAATCGCAGATACTTACGAAGCGGCGCAAAAAGATCAATTCGGCGCTGTGTATGGTTTTTTGCCTCCAAGTGAGATGGCTGCAAAAAAGCCAGATGAATGGCAGTCTTATGATATTACTTTAATTGGAAGAATGATAACTATTGTTGCCAATGGCAAAACGATCATTTGCAACAGAGAAATTCCGGGAATTACTGGCGGCGCTTTAAATAGCAAAGAAGCTGAACCGGGACCATTAATGTTACAGGGAGACCATGGACCTATAGAGTATCGAAATATTGTTATTACTCCTTCTAAATAATGCGGTCTTCTTAAAGAACTATTTTTTTGGCCAGTTGTATTGTTGCTCGGGGATCAATAATAAAAAGCAGAGATTCGGCAATGCTTGTCTACCTATGATAAACAATAATTAAAAATCAATGCTGATCTTCTTTATAGTGTTTCAGCAACTCATCTCCTCCAAAATCATTCTTCAGATCCCTGATCACTGTGTGAATATGATTGGCATTGTTTTGCGTATTGTCATATTCAATGATAATTGTAGGGCCCAGTATACGGTAATAATGTGGATGACCAATACCTGGCTGCTGATCTCCTGCCCAGGCAAACCTGAGATTGTTAAGACCTGCTTCTTCAATTTCCTTCATCATTCCCTCAGCAAATAATCGTGTATAACGATGGATGTAAATACTGAGTAGTTGCAGAAATATTTTTTGTTGCGGGCTATCCAATTCATTATACAAAATACCTTTCGGATCATTTATCATGGCCTGGCGGCTTGCTGCTGTAAGGATTTCGCCTGGGGCATCATTACTGATGATTGTTTTTACCATTTGTTCCTTATTTAAAGAATGTAACAGAGCAAAACCTAATTCGGCTTCATCTTTTAAAATATACTTTCCCTTTTGGGACCCCGATAATACAATGGCTGGATTGGAGCCTAAAAAACCGGGAGTTCCTGAAGCAAGGCGGTTATCTTCTGAAGAAAAATTAAATGCTATATGATGACCTTCCAGTCTCCAGCCCCATATTGCATCTGTAGCCGGGTTTCCAAAAATTGAAAAAGAATAATTGCCCGGATCACGGTATGTATCATTGGCCGAACGATTTTCTACTTCCCTCAGTACATTTTCGAGTTCAATAATAGAATTAGCTTTATTGAAACCTGTGTCACTGAGAGCAGTCCGCAAAAGTGCAAAAGCAGCTTTTATTTGCTGATCGGTCATTTCATTTAGCGTCAAACCCTTCCTGCTACGCGGGATATAATGCCAATTGTAGCGTTCGTCTTCATTAAACCCGAACTGAATTTTGGCTTTTTGTTTTTCGGAGAGAGTTTGCAAAAACTCATGAGCTGCTTTAGCCATTTCACTAAGATTTGCGCCGTTATTTTGCCTGACTTTCGGATCCGGTTGCGAATGGCAGCTTAAAAAGCATCCTGAAAGGAAAATAAAAAGGATAAAAACATTTTTACTGAATACCCGATTCATAACAATATAAAGTTAGCTGTTTCCGTCCGCCCTGGGGTTTTGCCCATAAAGAAGTTACAAAGCAATCGATCCCGATAGCTATCGGGAGATGCGGGTAGGCCTGGAAGATAATCTACGTTGCTTCCAGACAGGCAGGGGGACTTTTCATAATATATCTCATTTTTCATAACTTGAAGAATGAGAAAATTCAGTTGGCTTATCTTTTTATTTTTTACCTGTCGTTTTTCAACATTGGCACAAGATAGGAATTGTGAATGTGCTCTATTTTTTTCACCCCTGGCAGCCGCTGATTTTGAATCAATCTTTGATCCTTCATTGATCAAATCAAAAAGAATTACTGAACTAAAAATATATATCACTCCGGGTCAAAAAAATAATAAACCCAAAAGCGATACTTCGATTAAGGTTAAAGATCAAAAGTATATTATAGAATTATTTACATTTAACAGTGAAGGGTATGCTGTCCATAGCAGAACTTTCCATTCCGGTGTACAAAACCATTATTATTCATTCAACCGGGACACGAAAAATAATATTATACAGTATGTCTCTCAATCCTTCGACAGTATTGGTAAGATCAGTGCTGATTCAAACCCAGATCTGACAGATTACACTTTTGACGGGTCAGGCAATATTGCGAAAAGAAAAAAAAGAGACATTAACGGAACAATTTTACCCGATGAAAAAAGCGAATACACAATAACTGAATACAACAATGAGGGATGGAAAATAAAGGAAACAACGCATTATTGCTGGGATTGGGAAACACCTCCGCACCATTTTGTTATCACAAACTACACTTACACAAATAAAGGCAATACTGAAACGGCAAAGACATATGACGGAAAAAAACTTTCTTTAGTAACAACTACAAATTATAATGATATGGGTGCCCCTCTGACCATTTCATCTTTTAATTATTTCATGAATAAACCGGCATATAAAAAAGTTTTCAAATATGATCCGTTGGGAAGATTAATAAAATACGTTCGGTCATCTGGTGCTGATTCTGACTGTCCGAACAAGGGTAACTTCTCGAATGATTTTAAATACAATTCGGATGGTTTATTAATTGAGCAACAACATACATTCGCAAACACTCATTGCGTGCTTCAATTTGAATACAGGTAATTAAAATATTTTTCATTCTGTCTGATGTCCTGGCCATCGGTTTTTTTTGCAATAGAAACTGCGGGCTGCAAATTATTTACTTACCAACATCGGAAATAACTTCTTAATCATTTCATCATCCGGCTGTGCACCATACTCGCATATCTCAAATGCTTCAGCATTTTTTACCACTGTCGCTTTTTCTTTTCCGTACCATTTTTCCAGGGCCGCTTTTACTTCTGGTTTGATTGTTTGTTTCCTGGTTTCGGTTAGCCATTTTATACGTTCCGTTTTATCTTTTGGTACTTTATCCGCATAATGTCCTACCCACGGGAGCCACTCATACATCTGCGATTCATGTGCATCCAATGCGGCAATCTTTTTATCAAAAACATGTGTAATGTCAATAGCAATATCGGGACGGAATGGATTGGGCCGTTGAAAACGATCCTGGAAATAAAGGAAAACAGGATTCTTTTTTAATGCCGGCGTTTCCGGAGCTATGTTCGGCACGGCTACCATATAGGCAGCATCCTGAACCAGTACACCTGTATAGCGATGGTCAGGATGATAATCGTTGGGTCTTGGTGCGATTACTATATCAGCATTCCATTCACGGATCTTTTTAATGATCTGTAACCTTACTTCAAGGGTTGGAATCAGTTGCCCATCGTGATTATCCAAAACATCATATACGACGCCGAGCCTTTTGCCTGCTTCCTGTGCTTCGGCAAATCTTCGTTTGGCCAACTCAACACCTCCAATAAGCTGATGGCCTGCATCACCATTAGTTACCGAAACAAATTTTACTGCATAACCCATTTGTGCAAAGAGAGCAGCTGTCCCTCCGCCATCATCATCGCAGTCATCAGGATGAGCACCGATCATAATGATACGAACCTTTTTATCATCTTGTGCCTTAGTGAACACGTACATTGTAAAAATCAAAAACAAAAAACAGAAAAATTTTTTGCAGATCGGTTTCATAAAGAAAGTTTTTGTAATTAATAATGGATAGCCTTTATAAAGTTAAACAGCTTTTCATTTCTGTCTGCCTGGGGTCTTACCCGACAGTAATTACATACTAAAGAAATGTTGCGGACAGATCCATGGCCTGTACGGGGAAATTTATGGACACCTTATAGAATTAATTAAGCAACGGATATACCAGCAAATAATGTGATATCAATTTGCTTATTTTTTGGCCCAAATATTGAATATTGAGAAATCATGGAAAAGTCACAGGAAATTTTAAAAAGAGAGTTTATTCACTTGCTAAGTGATACACTTGCTTTATTGGGGGCTGAAAGACGATTAGTTGACGATATAAAATCCATAGAAGAAAATCCTTTTTCGCTTAAAATCATTGACGAGATCAGGAGATATAATCGTGATCAGAAAAATAAAGTAAATGAGTCTGTTGCTCTCTTAAATACTACATTTTCATATCCGTGAAATTAAACCCTTTAGTGGGTTTCTTTTTTGAGGAGAGAGTTTGTAGCTATCGGGCATCCCTACTATTTGTCCGTAGTCTCGCCTGAGGGGGATAAATCTTCAATAATAAAAAATAAAAGAAAGTTCAATTGTTGTGCTGGGTTTGCCGAAACCGGATCTTGTATTTGGTATTAAAATAATCTCCTCATAGTAATGGTTAACCTGAGATAAAGCCGTATGATCATCCATCTAAAATCGATAGCTCGACGCTTTGCAAAAACTTTCAACAAAAAGCTGGTGTCCAATAGCCAATTTTATTTCTTAACTTTCCAATCCTCTCTTACCACCTAAGTAATGAACAATTTATTTCTTTAATCTTAAAACTCATTTTATGCCTGAAATTCAAGAAATCAACGTAGTTGATCAACCAACAATTACTTCCGCTGTTCCAGCTAAAGGCTATGCTGCAATGGCTGTTGCAGAAAATTTACAACCATTCAGTTTTTCGAGAAGGGCTCCGCGTCCTCATGATGTATTGGTGGATATACTTTATTGTGGTGTTTGTCATTCTGATTTGCATTTTGTTCGCAATGATTGGGGCATGTCAATATATCCAATGGTACCCGGACATGAAATAGTGGGCCGAGTAAGTGCAATTGGCGATCATGTAAAAAAATTCAAAACCGGTGATCTCGTTGGCATAGGTTGCATGGTAGATTCATGTCGTGAATGTGAGAATTGTAAAGAAGGAATTGAACAGTACTGTTTGAATATGCCCACATTTACATACAGTATGCCTGAAAGACATGGTGATGGAATTACATATGGAGGTTATTCAAACAAGATCACTTGTGATGAAAATTATGTACTGAAGGTATCTGATAAATTACCGCTTGAAAAAGTAGCTCCTTTGCTTTGTGCCGGTATCACTACTTACTCTCCGCTGCGTCATTGGAAGGTTGAAGCGGGACATAAGGTTGGTGTTATCGGACTTGGTGGTCTTGGCCACATGGCTATAAAATTTGCTGCGGCATTTGGAGCTGAAGTCACAGTTTTTAGTACTTCAGCATCTAAAGAATCAGATGCACGGAAATTAGGTGCACACAAATTCGTAATCACAACAGATCCGGAGCAAGTTAAGATTGCAAATTATTTTGATTTTATGCTTGATACGGTTTCTGCACCACATGATTATAATTTATTTCTTGGAATGCTGAAAACTGATGGAGCAATGGCCTGTGTGGGATTACCGCCAGCTCCGGCGCAAATTCCGATTTTCACTTTGGCTTTTCAGCGAAGAAGTCTTTCAGCTTCTGCTATTGGCGGCATCAGAGAAACCCAGGAGATGCTCGATTATTGTGCTGATCATAACATCACTTCTGATGTAGAGGTGATCAATATAAAAGATATTAATAAAGCGTATGAAAGAATGGAAAAAAGTGATGTGAAATACCGGTTTGTTATTGATATGGCAAGTATTTAATGTTTCGTGTTGACCATTGTGGTCAATAAGTAAAAAACAAATTGTGTCCTGAGTTTACCCAAAATAACCGGAAGGTATTACTCAGGACATTTTAGTCAGGCATAGCTGGTTTCATTGATAGGGTAAAAAGTTCTTAACTTCATCAATAAAAATAATAGTTAACAACTATTATTTAATCATTCATATTATGAGAAATTCATTTAAAATAATTTCTCTTTTTATCATTATTTTTTTCGGCTGTTCCTCAACAAAAAAAATAATACAGCCGCCAAAAATACTAGTATTCAGTGCTACCAAGGGCTTTCGTCATAAATCAATAGATGCCGGTAAACCAGCCCTATTAGTATTGGGTTCTGAGAAAAACTGGAACGTGGATACAACGGAAGACGCAACGGTGTTTACGGAAGCAAATCTTAAACGATATGGCGTCGTAGTATTTTTAAATACAACAGGTAATATTTTAAATGATAAGCAGCAAATTGCTTTTCAAAAATACATACAGGGCGGTGGTGGTTTTGTAGGCATTCATTCTGCCACCGATACAGAGTATGATTGGCCGTGGTATAACAATTTGGTAGGTGCCTATTTTGAGAGCCATCCAAAGCCTCAGATAGCTTTATATAATGTTGTAGATAAAAATCATCCGGCAGTGAGCTTTATGCCCGATACCTTGCGTCGGCTGGAAGAGATCTATAACTTTAAATCGTTTAAAAAGGAATCAGTAAATGTTTTAATTACCATAGATGAAAAGAGCTACACAGGTGGCAAAATGCCCGATTTTCATCCTATTGCCTGGTATCATAAATACGATGGTGGCAGGGCTTTTTATACAGAGTGGGGTCATCACCCCGAAGCTTTTACAGAACCTTTATTTCTTCAGCATATTGCCGGAGCCATTAGCTGGGCTTTAATAAAATGATTATTTCGCCAATAATAAAATAATAAGTAATGATTGAAAATGAAAAAAAAACATCTGTAGATGGTGGCAGGAGATATTTTATAAAGCGATCTGCAACGGCGCTTGCGGGCTTTATAATTGCACCACGTTTTGTGTTAGGAGGTCATCGCCACGATGGTTTTAAATACATTCCTCCCAGTGATATGATCTCCCTTGGATTTATTGGTTGTGGAAAGCAAGGACGCATACTCAGCAATTATTTTTTAAGCACAAATGAAATTCGCATTGCTGCCTTGAGCGAAGTATATAAAGACAAAAGCGAACTGATGCTGAGGACAATAAAAACTAACCAGGAAAAAAACAAACAACCTGCCAATGATAATGACATCGCAGTGTATAACGACTTTAGAGAGCTATTGTCCAGGAAAGATATCGATGCTATAGTTATTGCAACACCTGACCATTGGCATGCTGCAGCGGCGGTTCGGGCTGCAGAAGCAGGAAAAGATATTTACTGTGAAAAACCTTTATCACTTACTGTAAAAGAAGGAAGAGCAATGGTGAACGCAACACGGAAACACAATCGTATTTTTCAAACAGGAAGCATGCAACGTTCATGGCCCGAGTTCCGCCAGGCGGTGGAATTAGTTCGTAATGGTTTTATTGGTGAAATAAAAAGTATCAAAGTAAATGTTGGTCCGCCGCCAATTGCTTATAATTTACCTGAACAACCTGTACCTGAAGGTTTGGATTGGAATAAATGGCTGGGGCCTAACGAATTTAAACCCTTTAATCCTGAACTTGCGCCGCCTATTACAAAAGATGTTTATCCTAACTGGAGAAACTACAAAGAATTTGGCGGCGGAGCAGTCACAGATTGGGGTGCGCACATGTTTGATATTGCTCAGTGGGCACTGGACATGGATGATAGTGGCCCTACGGAAATTTTTGCGCCAGATGCCGAACATCCGTTTCTAACTTATAAGTACAAAAATAATATCATAATGACCCATGAAAAATGGGAATGGAATAATGCCGTGTTATTTACAGGAGCTGAAGGCGAAATACGAATAGGTCGCGGTAAACTGGAAACAACTCCGGCTTCAGTAAAAAATATAATAATTGGCGATACACAAAAGCATGTGTACAAAAGTGAGAACCATTATAAAGATTTCTTGAATGCTATGCGTACACGTACTAAACCAATATGTGATGTTGAAACAGGGCATCGCACGGCTACCGTTTGTAACCTTGGCAACATTGCTTACCATGTAAAACGGCCACTAAAATGGGATCCCAAAAAAGAAGAGCTTAAAAACGATGCAGAAGCCAGTGCCTTGTTGGGAAGACCTATGCCAAATGAGTGGGCAATAAAAATATGATGAAGATGTTCATGAAAATCTCATTGTTCGCCATGAAAGGATAATTATCATAAAGAAAAGGGTGAAAAGAATAGATTAACGCCAATGCGAAGCGGCAGTGGCAATTAATAAAGACTATACATCAGGCAAAACATGAATGAACCCTGGATCGAGAGATGGAATGACAGATATAGTACAACCGAGTTTGCTTATGGCGAACAGCCTAACAACTATTTAAAAGAACAATTAGAGAAGTTAGTTGTGGGGGAAATACTTTTTCCAGCAGAAGGTGAAGGACGTAATGCAGTTTTCGCAGCCAAGCTTGGTTGGACTGTTTCAGCCTTTGACATAAGCATAGAAGGAAAAAATAAGGCCTTTCGACTTGCAGAAACCAATAAAGTGACGATCGACTATCAAGTTGGTGAATTGCAGACATTGAATTATCACACCGAACAATTTGATGCAATTGCATTAATTTATGCACACTTTCCAGGAGACATTAAATCGCTATACCACAAGACACTTGACAAATATTTAAAAAAGGGCGGATCGGTTATTTTTGAAGCATTTAGCAAAAGACACATTGACTATATTTCTAAGAACGAAAAAGTTGGCGGACCAAAAGACATAGCGATGTTATTCTCAATTGACGAATTAAAGTCAGACTTTGTAAATTATGAAATCATAGAATTAGTAGAAAAAGAAATTGAATTAAGCGAAGGCCTGTTTCATAATGGAAAAGGTTCAGTAATAAGATTTGTAGGACGAAAAAAATAAATTAACGCTAACATTGGGTTCGCTTTGGTTGTCCGTAACAAAAAAGAATACGCCCCGATACCCGTCCCGATTATTATCGGGCCCCTATGCACCAGAAATAAGCATCCTACTTTCATTCTATTTGCCAACAAAATAAACTCTCTACTTTAGTATGGTTATTGGGCTAATGTTTCGAGGGACCCCGATTTCGGGGTATCGCGGTCACAAAATCCTGAACGTTCCTGATATTAACAGAACTATCTTTAGGAATTACTTCTAAACATTAAAAAACGATTTCAATGACGCAGGCCCGCCAACTCGCGGCCATCATGTTCACCGATATAGTCGGTTACACGGCTATGATGCAAGCCAATGAACAAAAGGCAGTGGCGGTAATTAAACATTATAATTCCTCACTTGAAAAATTAGTACAGCAATATAACGGCCGGGTATTAAATTATTATGGCGATGGCAGTCTTTGTATTTTTTCCAATGCCACCGATGCGGCCAATTGTGCACTGGATCTGCAAAAAGAATTGAAGAGCAGTCCAGGAGTTCCCTTGCGTATCGGCTTACACATTGGTGAAGTTTTTTTTGAAAATGAAAAAGCACTGGGCGATGGAGTGAATGTGGCTTCAAGGGTCCAGTCACTCGGCCAGGAAAATACGATCCTCGTTTCGGGTGAATTTTATGATAAGATAAAAAATAATCCCTCCTTTTCCACTGTCTCGCTGGGTCGATTCGGTTTTAAAAATGTTGTTACCAGCCTGGAAATATTTGCAGTCAGCAATGAAGGATTATTTATTCCGCAGCGGCGTAAGATGGAAGGGAAATTAAAGAAAAGCTCAGGAAAGAAACGATTCATTATGGCAACATCATTGATCGTCTTTGTTTGTGCCGCAGGTTTTTTAACTTACAAAACATTCTTTACAGGGAAAGGTGCATCCGGATTTAATGATCAATCCATTGCCGTACTCCCTTTTGTAGATATGAGTCCGGCTAAAGACCAGGAATACTTCAGTGATGGGATGAGTGAAGAATTATTAAACCTATTATCAAAAATTCCTACGCTAAAAGTGATCTCACGTACTTCATCCTTTTTTTTTAAAGGCAAAAACCTGGACGTCCGAAAGATTGGCGAAAACCTGGGTGTTGGAAATATACTGGAAGGCAGTATTCGTAAATCGGGAAATACGATCCGCATTACAGCCCAATTGATCGAAGTGAAGAATGGAACTCATCTCTGGTCCGAAACTTACGACCGGGAGATGAAAGATGTATTTGCGTTGCAAGATGAAATTTCAAAGATGATCGTTGACATTTTAAAGATCGAGTTAACTGGAAAACATGCAAGCCAGTTAGCCCGTGGTTTTACAAAAAACACTGAAGCATATGAGGACTATTTGAAGGGTCGCTATCACTGGAACATGAGAACAGATGATGGCATAAAAAAGGCAATCGGGTATTTTGAAGATGCAATTAAAAAGGATTCCAATTATGCGGCAGCATACGCCGGGTTGGCTGACACATATCTTACTCTCTTTGATTATGACTTAATGTCGATTGACGAATCAACTTCAAAAGCAAAAGATGCGGCCCAGCGGGCTTTAAAAATAAATCCGATGCTTGCCGAAGCACATAATTCTCTTGCTCATATCAACCTGCATGAGTGGAAGTGGGAAAGTGCGGAAAAGGGTTTCCAAAGGACCATTGAATTAGATCCAGCTTATGTCCTGGCTCACCATTGGTATGCCCTCTGTCTTACAGCAATAGGAAAATCAAATGAAGCAGTCAATGAGATGAAAAAAGCAAAGGAGCTTGATCCTCTTTCCACAAGAATTAATGCTGATCTCGGGATGGCTTATCTTGCTGCAGGAAAATTTGATGAAGCAATTGATCAGGAAAAAAATACCATCGAGCTGAATCCAAAGGCATCAGGAGCTTTCTGGATACGTGGTATGGCTTACCAGCAAAAAAAAATGTTTGGAGAAGCGATAAAAGATTACCGGTATGCACTAGAACTTTCTCCAGAGGATCAAAATTATCTCGCAGCGCTTGGACATGTTTATGCATCAAGTGGAAATACTTCGGCAGCACGGAACATTCTTGACACTTTATTCGCTCTGAACAAAAAGGAGCATGTGTCTCCATTCTTTATCGCTCTTGTTTATGCCGGGCTTAATGATAAAGAAAAGGGGTTGGAATGGCTGGAAAAAGCTTACGAAGAAAAATCAGGTTCAGTACGATACCTCAAGATGGAACCACGTTTGCAGAACCTGCGTAATGAACCACGTTATTCTGCACTCATGAAAAAAATTGGCCTGGAAAAATGATCCCTCATCGTGTCACTAAATAAAAGAAGTTCAATTGTTGTCCTGACAAGCGTAACCAACACATGCCTTGCAAAACCTGTCTGTCGTCAATGCAGGTAGCTGTATAATTTTAATTTCATTTTGTACTCAACAAACAAACTGTTTTACGCAAGACGATGATATTTCTAATCATTTTCTTTTCTCCTCGCCTTTTCACTTATTAATTTCACGAATGAATTGTCAATTAAATTCTTTGCGGGAAAAATAAATTCCGAAAATTAGTTTGTACAATTAAACCCTTGCAAAAAAAAAATTGAATTAGTTTTATTAGTATATTTAAGTACCAGTTTAGAACCTATCCATGCCAAGACTAAAATCAATATCGATTGTCTGCACTCTATTGGTATTTATATGCAATTCGTCCGGTTTATATTCCCAGAACACTCAAATAAGAGGATTTGTTGATGCCTTGGCAGGTTTGCAAAAAGGTAAAGTATCATTTTCGCTTGGCGAACAGGATCTATTTATTACTTCTGAATTAAGCGACCGTTTTTCATTTCTTGGTGAAAGTGTCTTTAGGTTTACTAATACCACGCCTACAAAATTTTCAGTAAGTATTGAACGCGTTGTTATCAAATATAACATTGCCGGAAATCATAATATTCTATTGGGCAAACATCATACCCCCATAAATTACTGGAACGATACTTATCATCATGGCCGGGTGCTTTTTCCAACTATATTCCGCCCACTTTTGTTTGATGCCAATATCATTCCACTACACACAACAGGTATCAGTCTGCAAGGGCAAAATCTTGGCGACATGAAATTCGGTTATGACCTGATGGTAGGTAATGGTATTGGTTCCACTGACGTACTGGATAATGACAAAAGAAAATCGATAACGGCCGCGGTACATTTAAAACCTGTTGAAGGTCTCCGGTTCGGACTTTCCTGGTATAATGATGTTATTACAAAAGGGGCTGCCACACACGATGGCATGTTACTTGGTTGGACGGTAAATCAAAATTTATTTACTGGTTCAATTGCTTATTTCGGAGATAAGTTTGAGGTGCTAGCCGAGGGAACAACGGGAACTAATAAAACCGATACGACCGGGTCGCAACATACAACGGCTGCCTACATTTATACCGGGTTTAAGATCAAAGAAAAAATAGTTCCGTATTTGAGGCTTGACAATTTACATTTTGGACAAGGTGAGATATTTTATAATAAGAACAATACGACCTCAATTGTTGCAGGCATCCGGTACAACATTAATTACGTGACAGCACTGAAATTGGAATACCAGCATCAGCACGGAGAAAAAGAAGGTGATACGAATAGGTTAACAATGCAATTGGCGATCGGGTTTTAGTATAAAACAACAAACAATGACTTTTCAAACATTCAGCATACCGGTATATAGAAAATATCTTTCTATACTGTTGCTATTGTTTGCTGGTTTAATTATAAATGCGCAGGATGTTACCCTTACTGCTATCAGTCACCCAAGAGGAGCTCCAGCTATAATGAAAATGTCAGATCTAAAATCTATACTGAAAGGTGAAAAACAAAGATGGAGTGATGGAACTAAAGTAAGTATTGTTTTAATGAAAACAAATACATCGACAGGAGAAATTACCTGTCAGAAAATTTACAGTATGAGTGGCGATAAAGTGAAAAGATTTTGGCTCGGGCTTTCATTTAGCGGCAAAGCTGATGCCCCCACCTTTTGTAATTCTGTTGCTGAATTGGAATCAATTGTAGCACAAACCCCCGGCGCTATAGGTATTATAGACAAAGTTTCTACAGGTACAGGTATTAAAATAATTATGGTTGACGGGAAAAATTCTTTTTGATCTGATATTTTGTTCAAAAGCATTACTTCTCTTCAAATATTAATAAATAATCTGTGACTCGGTATTGTAAGATTAAAACAGGTTTACACTTATGCGAATCACATTAAAAACAAAAATCTGGTTAACAGTTCTCACGATCGTTTTGATGTTTTCCTTCTTTTCACTTTATTATTTTCCTTCGCAGCAAGAAAAATTCCTGCTCAATAACTACAATAACGAAGTACAGAACCTTACCAATACAATTTCGCTGGGAGTAAAAATAGCTCTCAAAGATGAAAATTTTGAAGGTGTACAGACTGCAATGAGCTTTGTAAAAGACGATCCCAGGCTGTTGTTTGTAAACCTTTGGGTCACCGATACTATATGGAGCGATGATCACAAAAGTTTTAGTGTGAGTGATTCTCTTTTAAAAACCTATCCCGAAGACACTGTCAATCGTCATCGTACCCATTCAAAAAACTCAATCATAAAAAAAAGATCTGAATTTACATCTGATATGATGAGTGGCGCTATTGAATTGGCCGTTACAACTGAATATATTGAAAGGGGTAAAAAGGAAATAAGGACAACATCGCTGATTGTAAGCGGCGTGGTTTTTGTTATTGGCATATTGATTGGGTTCTGGCTATCGAGAAATATTTCAATACCCGTACTGGCTTTGCGGAATGCTGCTGATAAAGTAGGTGAAGGAGACCTGACACAAAGAGTAATAAATAGATCCGGGGATGAAATTGGTGATCTGGCGAGGGCATTTAATAAAATGGTTGCAGACCTGGCAAAAGCCCGTGAAGAGCTAAGCAAAGCAAACCTTAATCTTGCTTCTACAAACGAAGAATTACATAAAACAGTTGCTGATTTGAAAGCTGCACAGGAACAATTGATACAGGCAGAAAAAATGGCATCTCTTGGCCAGCTGACAGCAGGAATTGCTCATGAATTAAATAATCCTATAAATTTTGTGACGGCGAATATTCAGCCTTTGAAAGATGATATGGCTGATCTAATAAAGTTTATTGAAAGCTATGATGAAATTATCCATAATAAAGAACTGAAAAATGAATTCATCGAAATTGAAAAAATTAAACAGGATGGACATATAGAATTTACAAAGAAAGAAATAAACAATTTATTAAAAGGGATTGAAGATGGCGCCACGCGGACTTCTGAAATTGTAAAAGGTCTAAAGAATTTTTCCAGGTCTGATCGGAATGTTTTCAAGAAAGCAAGTATTAATGACAGCCTTGATTCAACACTTACACTATTAAAAAATTCGTTTAAAAACAGGATTGAAATTGTAAAGCAATATGCTGATCTGCCCGAAGTAGATTGTTTTCCAGGACAAATCAACCAGGTATTTATGAATATTCTTTCCAATGCCATCCAGTCAATTCCTGCAGAAGGCAAGATTTTCATAAAAACCTGGCAGGATGACGATATGGTTAAAATATCGATTCGTGATACAGGAGTTGGTATGACAGACGAAGTAAGAAAAAAGATATTTGATCCCTTTTTTACAACAAAAGAAGTTGGTAAGGGAACAGGGCTAGGGTTGTCGATCTCTTTTGGTATTATTCAGAAACATAATGGCGAAATTGAGGTGTTTTCTAAACCCGGTGAAGGAACAGAGTTTTCTATCAGAATTCCTATTACCCAACAAACAATAAACTAAACTATGGAAGTATTGAAAGATGTTTTTAATGTGTTGTATGTTGATGATGAAGAAAACAACCTGAATTCATTCAGGGCTGCTTTACGAAGAAATTACAATATATATACCGCATTAAGCGGGGAAGAAGGTATAGATATTCTTTCCAAAACAGATATTCATGTTATCGTTACCGATCAACGTATGCCTCATATGACAGGCGTACAATTTTTACAACATATACCAGATGCACAAGATAATGTCAAGATCATTCTTACAGGTTTTAGTGATATGGAATCGATTATTGAGGCCATCAACACAGGCAAAGTCTATCGGTATATCACAAAACCATGGGATAAAGATGAATTAAAGATCACAATTGACAACGCTATAGAAACTGTAATGCTGAGGCGTGATAACAAACACCTGATCCAGGAATTGAGGGAACACAATGAACAATTGGAAGAAAAAGTACGCTTACGAACACAGGAAATTGAAAAGCAAAAGCAAATTATCGAAGCCGCAAAATCTCAATCTGAATCCTTGTTGTTGAACATTTTGCCTGCTGAAATTGCAGATGAATTAAAACAATTTGGAAAATCGTATGCCAGGAAACATGAGCAAGTGAGTGTTTTATTTGCAGACATCAAGGGCTTTACTTTCATTGCAGAAAAACTTACTCCTGTAAAATTAGTAACGCAGCTTGATGAGGTGTTCGGGGCGTTTGATAATATTATTGCCAAATATGGAATGGAAAAAATAAAAACTATTGGCGATGCATATATGTGTGCCAGCGGATTGCCATTAGCTGATAACGAAAATGCAGTCAAATCCGTAAAAGCTGCATTGGACATGCAGCAGTTTATCAAGGAATTTGGAGCAGCCAATAAAATTCAAAATTTACCAGTTTTTGAAATCCGAGTCGGAATTCATACGGGTCCTCTTGTAGCAGGTGTAGTAGGATTAAGGAAATTTGCCTACGATATATGGGGAGATGCGGTGAATCTTGCATCACAAATGGAACAACACAGCGAAGTAGGGAAAGTAAATATTTCCGGAGAAACTTATTCTTTGATAAAGGATACTTTTAATTGTACCTATAGAGGAAAAATTGAGGCTAAAAGCAAAGGACAAGTAGATATGTATTTTGTGGAATCAGCGAAATAGTTTTCGGCATATGTTGGCGCTCTTGAACTCTTTCCTGAATGTAACGAATAAAGTCAAATTAAAATGTTCTCCGTCTCCTCCAAAAACTTACTTAGTTACAAATTCATAGATCAGTTTCGACACATTAGCCATCGCTTTTACAGCTGCTTTTTCATTCGTTAAATTTTTCGACAACAATACCAAAACATATTTTCTTCCATCGGGTAAAAAAATAATTCCCGAATCATGATGCACACCGGTAATAAACCCTGTTTTATGTGCCACTTTCACATTGGCTGGTAACCCTGCGGGGATAATATCATTGAATTTCTGATCGAACAGAATGTCTATCATTGCCTGCGATGCAACATTATCTACTGTTTTCCCTTTCGCCATTTTTTCAAACAGTGTCATGAGCCCATGTGCAGTAATTGTATTGTTAAATCCCATGGCAAATGCTTTACCGTCCTCCACTCCTCTCAGCACATGAATATCATTGGCTCCCAATTCCCGCATGGTAGCAGAAACATTTTTTGCATCCACCAGCTCAATGATCAGATTGGTAGCGAGATTGCTGCTAACAATGATCATTTGATATACTAGGAAACTGATCGTCCTTTTCTCACCAATATGCTTATACAACTCCGTTTCGCTATCGTCTGTCGAGTCGAGAATATATTGACTTCCATCTGCAATGCTCTTAAATTCATTCTTTATTAGCAGCGAATCAGCAAGAGAAAATTTTCCTTGTACGGCTTGTTTATATACTTCAACTAACACAGGTGTTTTCATTGTGCTGGCAGCATGAAATGTTACGGTATCATTTATTAATACCTCTTTACTGGTTGACAGGTCTTTAAATGCCACTGCAAAAGTTCCTTCTTGCGTTGAAAGCTCTTTTTCAATATTTTCTTTTAATGAACGCATTGCAATTTTTTGTTCAGCACAGGATCCTAAAATAAATGATATAAAAAATAAAGATGCCGGTAACTTTATATGTCGCGAAAAAAGAATATGGCAAGTCCTCATAAAATGATTTGATACTAAGTTAAGGTATGCCTTATTGCCGGCGGTCTTTTGATCAATGATATAATTAAGAAAAGATCAAATACGCCGTTTGCAGTTATTCTTTTCATTTTTGTATTGGTACACCTTGCCTGGAATTACAGGTATTCAGGTTTATGGCAAAGCATAGGAGAAGGTTTTGCAAAAATTTTCTTCTGATCGCCAGCTACCCTGGTGTTCTCATTTGCGTTGCTAGACGCGAAAAGTTGTGCAAAAAACTCTTAATTATTCGGTGCAGGCAGCATATTTCTTATCGCCCTGATCTTCCATGTTTTTTTATCTGCAACAACGATAAATGTGCTCCACATTTTCCGTACGGTACCATCTGTATTTTGTATTTCATACCGGCAATCCACAATGGCGGATGAAGCAGCGACCATCTGTATTTTTTCAATACGGAGTGTTCTTGTTCCGGGGCTATTAGCAGAACTTTTCATCATACCTTCTACAGCGGCATTTATTCCCAGCCGCCACTCACCCGTAGAAACCAACTGATCCACATCAGAGGTTAAGATAGTTTTTAACAATACCGTATCTCTTTTTTCTCTTGCCAGGGAATATTGATCAATTAAAAAAGTAATCGCTTTTTGCTGTTTGTCGTCCACTTCTATTATATGCTGGCCATATAAAAACATAAAGCCAGTAAGATGCAATAAAAATAATAAGGCAGTTTTTTTCATGACAGCAATTTACTTGTTTTCTTCCTCTCCTGCTGGCGTAGTGTTTCCAGAATACTGCGAGACGGGCACAAATAAAAGAAAGTTCAATCATTGTCATTACATGGCGTATCTTTTACCTTTAGCTACAAATATTATTATGTCAATAAAATCGCCACTCTTTTATATACCGCTGCTCCTGTTTTCACTGTCAGGCTGTTTGCAACAAAATAAAAAGCAAGCGGTTGAAAGCGGTGAAGAAATTCAGCTTGCATCAATGGCAGAGGTAGGTTTAGACTCAGTTCTTATCAACAAAATTGATACTGCAATTACTAATGGCACTTATCCTAATATCCATAGCTTATTAATTGTACGGGATAATAAACTTGTATATGAAAAATACTGGCCCGGTAAAGATGAGATATGGGGAGATGATCTCGGGATAACTATTCATGCAAAAGATAGTCTTCATGATATAAGGAGTATTTCTAAAAGTATTGTATCAGCCTGCATTGGAATTGCAATAGCGCAAGGAAAAATAAAAAGCGTTCATCAAAAAGTATTTGACTTTTTTCCGGAATATGTAAAACTGGATACAGGGATGAAATCATTACTTACGATTGAGCACTTGCTTAGTATGTCATCTGGTTTGGTGTGGAACGAAGATATTCCTTATGATAATCCGGGAAATTCTGAAATAAGAATGACCAATAGTCCCAACCAGGTGGAATATGTGCTAAGTCAACCAATGGAAGCGCTACCTGGTGAGAAATGGAAATATAACGGAGGAACTACTCAATTGCTTGCTGCTATTATCGAAAAAACGACTGGTAAAAAAGTGGATCAGTTCGCAAGGGAATATCTTTTTCAACCGTTGGGCACCACAACTTTTCAATGGATAAAATACCCGGGAACTGATCTGCCTGCTGCAGCTTCGGGGGTACGATTACAATCCAGGGATCTTTTAAAATTTGGATTGCTATATTTTAACGGTGGTAAATGGAAAAATAAACAAGTTGTTCCTCAAGAATGGATCGAAGAATCCTTTCAATCACATGTTCAACGGCCCGATGGCGGCTCGTACGGATATCAATTTTGGCTTTGGCAGGATACGATTAATAATAAACTCACACCTATTGTTGCCTGTGTAGGAAACGGCGATCAAAGAATTTTCTTTGACAAGACCCATAATCTTTTAGTAGTCACTACGGCAGGTAATTACAATAAATGGACAATTAAAAAAAATGTTTACGCATTGATGAAGGATTATATTTATCCTGCTCTGATCAAAAAATAAAGAGCCAAAGAATAGGATTAGTCAAATCAATTGGGAAAAAATTTCCGGGTAAATATTTCCCGCTTTACAACTGTTTTTATTGTATTATCATCAGCCGGGGTTGCAAATCAATATGTATGTTATGAAAAGGAAGGGCATGGATGGCAGGGCGAATGCCTGGATGACTCTTTCGATAAAATCAGATTTTTTTTAAATGAGTATGTTTATTAGATCATACTTCTTGTACTTTTTGTTCCTGTTAAAACAATTTATGCATTGCATTCATTAATAATTATTATCCTTTCGCCCGGTCCTGGCATCTGATATTTGTTGTAATAGATAGTTTTGTGACTTAATCTCTCTTTTCTTTTTCTTAATTTTATTAATTGGAGTAGTTAAATTATAACCTGAGGCTATGGAGTTTATAGATTATTACAAAGTACTGAGTGTTGATAAGAGTGCAACGCAGGACGATATTAAAAAAGCATATCGCAAGCTGGCAAGAAAACTTCATCCTGATCTTAATCCAAACGATAAGGAAGCTCACAAAAAATTTCAGCAGGTCAATGAAGCCAACGAAGTTTTGAGTGATCCTGAAAAAAGAAAAAAATATGATCAGTACGGAAAGGACTGGCAGCATGCTGAACAATTTGAGCAGGCAAGACAATCACAACAACACGGATCTGGAAGAGAAACATTCACCGGTGATTTTAGTGACAGTGAGTTCTCTGATTTTTTCACTTCCATGTTTGGAAATATGGGAAGCGGTGGTTATCGTCAAAGGCAAACAAAATTCCGGGGCGAAGATTATCATGCTGAACTCCAATTGAATCTTACTGATATTTACAAAACCCATCAGCAGGTACTGACGATTAACGATAAAAATATTCGCATCACTATTCCCGCTGGCGTTGAGAACGGCCAAAAAATAAAAATCAAAGGACACGGCGGGCCAGGTATTAATGGTGGTCCAAACGGAGATCTGTATATCACATTCCACCTCATTAACAACACAAAATTCAGGCGGGATGGGAATGATCTTCATACAACAGTTGATCTTGACCTGTACACCGCTGTACTGGGTGGTGAGATTGTTGTCGACACACTCGATGGAAAAGTAAAATTGAAAGTAAAGCCGGAAACACAAAACGGGACCAAAATAAAATTAAAAGGAAAAGGATTTCCTGTGTATAAAAAGGAAAGTGACTTTGGAGATCTTGTTATTACATTTCACATAAAAATACCCACCAACCTGACTGACAAACAAAAAGAGCTATTTGATCAATTATCTAAATTATCATCGTAAAAAAATAATGGAATGGAACCTGTAGACATGATAGTGCTTGACGAGTTTTGTGCCAGTCACCAGGTAGAGATCTCATTTGTCCGATCACTGGAAGAACATGGCCTGATAGAAATCATCATTGTAAATGAAATATTATGTGTACCCGGTAATGAATTATCAAGATTGGAGCAGATCGTAAGACTTTACCAGGAATTGAATATTAACCCGGAAGGTATTGATGCGATCAATGTTTTACTTAAGCATATTGAAAACATGCAAAATGAAATTACTGACCTTAGAAACAAGTTGAATTTTTACGAAGAGAATCAATAGATACCATGAATAAAGTTATTTTGACAAGAATATTTATAAGTACATCGTTCCTGGTATTTCTTTTTCTATCGTGTAAACAAGATGTTGATGATAAAAAAGAACAATGGGCTATAGTTATCAATTTCTTTTCACCCGACACAATTTATTATCCCAAAACTAAAAAATTTCCATTTCCAGACTCGTTACGATTTGCAAGGCTTGATAGCATTTTTGTAAATCAACATAAGCTGCCGGTCATTAACGACTCCAATATCATATTCTATGATAAATACCGGGTAAATGGTGAAGACATGTGTTGCAGACAAGATACACTTGAGGTTTATATCGACACCATAAGAGGAAAAAAATACCTCTTCGCCATAGGGGACTACATAACTCTCTTTCAATGCAATAATAATTTAGATACTAATTTAAGGACAAGAGAAAAACAGGTATCCATTCCTTTATGGGGTATCACGCTAAACACTCCCTACCCGCCTGCAAAATTCAAAAATGAGTATGAAAAACTCGGAGCCAGATTTGTAAAATTACGTGCAGAATTTGATGAGGTTTCTAAACAAAAATGGAACGAGAATGATTCGATATCAGTCGAAACTATTCAGTTTAAAAATTCGCTTGATAGATTTGTTACGGCCTTGTCTAAAGATATAAGTGAAAAAGAAATGGCTTTTCTGATTGATCATTTAAAAAATAAGTGCCCGAATTTAAAATACAAAGAAGTGATCCAACGAAATAGTGATGGAATCCCGTTTAAAGTTATCAGGATATCATTTCAAGGAGTTTCTATTTCTTTTACCCAGTTTAGCGCAACTCGATATTCATTTATGATAACGGATTATTATGAAACCCTTAAACTGATAATCAATAATGCGGACACCGGCTATATCTTCAGAGATGATGTAAGAATATACTGATTAAAGCTTTGAAATCTATTCGTGAATGAATATAGTCTAAGAGATTAAGCAATTTTTTATAAACAACTGTTTTATTCTTCACAACGGACTTTGACAGCTAATAGATGTGCTGATTCCAGTGACTGCTCAACAAACAAACTGTTTTACTCAAGACCAGGGCATATTTAATCATTTCCTCTTCCAGTCATATCTTTCTCAAACTAATTTCAGCTCGAAAAAAGTTTTGGATATTATATTATTCACAAAAAATGAAATACAAAAACCATTAACCATCAAAAAAATTATTTATGAAAAACAACAATGTTGAAAACAATCAGCGCCGGCAATTTCTTGGAAAAATAGCAGGAGGTGTTGCAGCCATTGGCCTTTCTTCTGTTATTTCCCCATTATCAGGGTTTGCAGAAACCAATTTTTCAAATGGTCCGGAAGACCCTAATGAGTGGTTTAATCAAATAAAAGGCAAACATCGCATCGTGTTCGATGTTCCTCATCCTAATGAAATCTTTCCCTTTGCATGGCCAAGAATATTTCTTGCAACAAATGCAGGCACCGGCACTCCAGAAAAAGATTGTAGTATAGTTGTAGTACTTCGTCACACAGCAATTCCTTATGCAATGGAAGATCGTTTATGGTCGAAATATAATTTTGGTGAAACATTTAAAGCTGATGATCCTAAAACCAAAAAACCCTCGACACGCAATCCATTCTGGAAACCTAAGCAGGGAGATTTTAATATCCCTGGCGTTGGTGTTGTACCAATCGGCATCAATGAATTGCAGGAAAGCGGTGTTTTGTTTTGTGTATGCGATATGGCTCTGACTGTATACAGTGGTGTCGTGGCACAATCATTAAATCTTGACCCAATCGAAGTAAAAAAAGATTGGGTAAGCGGATTGTTACCTGGCATCAAGGTAGTGCCTGCTGGTATTTGGGCAATTAACCGTGCACAAGAACATGGTTGTTCATACTGCTTTGCAGGATGAGCGGCGATTCTTCGCACTACTTCTCCTATTCAATAAAAAGGAAAACCTGTTTCGTTGTCCTGAGTTTACCGAAATAACCAGACTGGTATAACTCAGGACATTTATATGCGGTCCACTCTTGTCCTTCAAACAAGTTTAATGACCGGCCACAATAAAACACAATCGGGAATTCCTTTTCTTCGGCAGTTCGTAAGAGTCAAGCTATGATTTTGAATCATTCTCAATGATAAACTTCCGTTTGTTTAGTTAGTGATTATACGATCTTTAAAAATATCCGCCTTCTTTGAAACAATAATAAGAGCCGGATCAATGTTTCAATGTCGTAAGAGTTTAATCGCTCTTTTTTTTAATCTCCGTACTCCTTTTGAATATTAACCCACGAGGGTTCATACAATCTCCGCCCTTTGAAAACCTGGTTTTAAACCTATTTTGAAAACTAAAATTCAGGTTATGAAAAAAATCAACACCCTTCTTCACAACGTGGATGTACAGGGCAGCCTGGTTACGGTAACTATTTTTGCTGTAATCATTGTCTTAAGCATCATCACATGGGGTAAATAATTTTACCCTGTGAATTACCCGCTGGATTGCTTTTGCAATCCAAACAAAGCATTGCCTCTTTACGAAGGGGCATTTTTATTTGCCACAGTTCTCTGGAATGTAAAAGGATAATATTTCGGCTGTTCATGTCCGTCTGCAGGTATTACCCATTTACTTCTTCCTGTTTAAATGAATATCTGCTACTCATAAACTAAAAATGGAGTTTGCAAAAACGCAAACTCCATTGATCTCATTTTGTTTTGAATCTTATCCCTGTTACTTGGCAGGATTCGAAGTAGTATTCATATCCCGGACACAAACATATTTTCCGTCACGCTTTTGAAAATAAGACATATAATGCCCTTTGTTAACTTCTGAGCCGGCAGGGCTCATCTCTGTCCATGAGCCTATTTCGACAAGCATATTCCCTTCACCAAAAAGATCTACCACTTTATAAACATTAGTATTACCTGAAGTGTCAGCGGCAAGACGTTTTGCAAGCCTTTCTTTTATTGCAGCTTTGCCAACATCAGGCATGCTATTTCGGCCGTAACTGGTAGCATCATCGCTGTAATAGGCGACTACCTTATCAGCGTCTTTAGCTTTTTCAGCGGCCGCGTATGCATCTTCCATTGCCTGGATTTCCGGTTTGATTTTTTCTAAATCAACAGATGCCGTTTTTTCAGCTGATGAACAACCAGAAAAAATTGAAACAGCAATTGCCGATACGGCAATTAAATGAAATTTACTTCTCATAAAAAATTGTTTTAGGTGAATTAGGAGATAAAGGAAGGTAGTCTTTATTTAATAGCTCCAATCTTTATTGTTCTCTGTGTGCAGACTCAGCGGCCTAGCTTAAAAAATAAATAGACATCTCCTTTTCTCTGCAGTATTTAACGATAAAAGAATGTATCATTAAAAAATATTTTGAAATGTGAAATAGTATTTAGATATTTGTCTAAATATACAATCATCGAATTAATGAATAATGTGTTTAAAGCCTTGAATGATCCTACCCGCCGGGAGATACTGGAATTACTCCGGGAAAAGGATATGACAGCCGGTGAAATAGTCGATAAGTTTCATATCTCCGGCCCAAGCATCTCTCATCACCTTGATCTGTTAAAACAGGCCAAATTGGTGATTGCGGAAAAAAATGGGCAGTTTATTTCTTATTCTCTTAATACCACGGTTGTAGATGAGATCATGAAATGGTTGCTTCAATTCAAATCAAAAAAGAAATAATTATGGATAAGATTTTGAAACGGATTATTTGGCTGTTCATTATAGCTCCCGCTCTTTACTTAGCGATTGTTTGGAATACAATTCCCGAAACAATTGCTATGCATTTTAATTTAAAAGGTGATATTGACCGTTATGGCAGCCGGAATGAGCTTATTATAATGGTATTGATATTAACAGTAGTGAATGCAATCGTTTATTTACTGTTACCTGAAGTTTACAGGATCGATCCCAAAAGATATGCTGCAGAAAATAAAACCCGGTTACATCGTATTGCTTTTGCTGTAAGTGTCTTTATTGCTGCTGTTCTTTGCCTGCTCATTTATAGCAGCATTCATGGAAATATAAAATTTAGTACCCGGTTTATACTGGCAGGTGTAGGTTTGATGCTTGCAGTTGTTGGTAACTATATACATAATATCAAGCCGAATTATTTTGCTGGTATCCGTTTACCATGGACTTTAAATAACGATGAAAACTGGAGAAAGACACATTTGTTAGGGGGAAAGCTGCTGTTTGGTGGCGGCTTGCTGATCGCTGTGACATGTCTCTTTACTCCGCTCATAGCATCCATGATCATTTTATTTACAGTAGTTATATTAGTAATAACCATTACCTGCATCTACTCTTATCGTTTATACAAAAAACTAAAAGTGCTTAATTAATTCTGTCCGCCAGTGATATTTGCAATCGATTATTTTGCTACAATTAGGGTTCGTACCGCCAGGACAAATTTTTTTTCAATGACTGACGAAATTTTTATAAAAGCAATACAGCAAAAAACCAAGGAAGCAAAAGATAAGGTCAAATTTGAGTTTTCTGATATTTCTTTAGACCAGCTAAATTGGAAATCTTCGCCTGGAAGCTGGAGTATAGCTCAATGTTTGGATCACTTGATCATCGCTGACCGCTCTTATTTTTCTGATTTAAAAAAGATCACAGAAGGAACATACAAAATGAGTTTTTGGGAAAAGCATAGCCCTTTTACTGGTTTATGCGGACGAATAATGAAAGATCAACTGCGGGAACGGGTAAAGAAAAAAATGACAGCACCTAAAAAACTTCAACCAACTATATCTGATAAGAGCCTGGATATTATTGATACCTATTACGAAAACCTGGATACATTTTTGGAATTAATTTCAAATTGCAAAAATGTTGACATTGACAAAACAATAATTACTTCTCCCATAATACGAATAGTAACTTACAGCTTAAGGGACGCATTATATTTCTTAGTTCAACATGAACACAGGCATATTAACCAGGCTATAGTGGTGAAGGCGAATGAAAAATTTCCAGGAAAATGAATACCGCCACTAATATCATAAATTAGAGTATTGCACCTAACAAAATCCTGGCAATCATGCAAAACACCTCAATAGCATTAATGATCTTTGGAGAACCGGGCTCAACGCGGAATGCACTCACAGAAGAAAAATACAAAAAGCTAGCTGCTCATTTTATTGAAAAAGGATTCGATGTTAACTCTGTTCTCTATAATGATACTATAGCTGATAAACTTGCAAAAGAACTTCCGCGATATAAAGCGATCCTTGTATGGGTTAATCCCATTGAACAGCAAAGTGACAGAAAAATATTGGATGACTTATTGATGAAACTGTCTGCCCAAGGTTGTTTTGTTTCTGCTCATCCTGATACTATTTTAAAAATGGGAACTAAAGAAATATTATATAGAATCAGAGAAACAGAATTTGGTGGAGATATTAAATTGTATCATTCTTTTGATGATTTTAAAGAGCGGTTCCTGCTCTCTAAAGATTCGACAGGGATAAGAATCTTAAAGCAATATCGTGGTAATGGCGGAGATGGTATCTTTAAAATTGATACAACTAATATTAAAAATAATAAGATCAGTATCACACATGCCAAAATTGGAGACGAAGAAAAAATGATGACCATTGATGAGCTTTTTAAACTCTTTGAATCTTATTTTAAAACCAGCAGCATGTTTATAGATCAGAAATGGAATCAAAATATTGTAAATGGAATGGTAAGATGTTATTTATCCGGATCAAAAGTCGCAGGCTTTGGTTACCAGGAAATAAATGCTCTGTATCCAATAACTGAATCAAACCCGGTTTTTAAAAAGCCAAGTCAACGTTTTTACTTCAGTGAAAATTGCGGATTGTTCAAAGATCTGAAATACATTATGGAAAATAGTTGGGTATCCAAATTGCAGGAAATTACCGGGATTACAAATGAGATGCTGCCTGTAATATGGGATGCCGATTTTTTTATCAATAAGATCAATACAGAAAACACAAGCGAAAAATATTCACTGTGTGAAATAAATGTAAGCTGTGTATCACCTTTCCCTGAAAGCGCAATTCCATATATTGGGGAAGAGGTGAAGAAAAGAATAGGTAAATAATTTTTTATAACGCCTGGGTATGCTACAACATAAAAAAATCACGTTGCGTCCTCTTGATGATAAGGACAGTGTAGAATTAGCACTGTTAGCTAATAACAAAAAAATATGGGACAATCTTCGGGACTTTATTCCATTTCCTTATACAATTGATGATGCTATTTTCTTTATTAATTTGGTGAAACAAGAAAAGCCTAGAATGACTTTTGCCATAGAATTTGAAGGTCATTTCTGTGGTGTTATTGGTTTAGTTGGCCTAAACGATGTCTACAGAAAATCTGCTGAAATTGGTTATTGGATAGGTGAGCCTTTTTGGAACAAAGGGATAGCAACAGTGGCTGTGAAGTTGATTACCGACTATGGATTTGATGAATTAGGTCTTATGAGGATTCATACCGGAGTGTTTGAAAATAATATAGGTTCCATGAAAGTTTTAGAAAAGAATGGCTATAAAAAGGAAGGGGTTTTTGAAAAAGCTATCATAAAGAACGGACAAATTTTAAACGAACATAGGTTTTCAAAAATAAAATAACTACGGGCGGTTTGAAATGAAGCTTCCGGATTGCGAAGTTTCTTTCTCCATTTAAAATATTTTCTTTGCTCTTACGTCTACCTGTATAAATGGGTCAGACAAGGACCATATCAGTGACAGATCAGCCAAAACAAAATATCATCCAGGCCGTTCGTGATTACGGCAAGCGGTTGTTTTATTTCATTCGCGGAAGAGTGAATACTGACGAGGATGCAGAAGATATTCTTCAGGATGTTTGGTACCAGTTCAGTAATATAATGAGCAGCGAACCAATTGAGCAAACAAGCGCCTGGTTGTATCGGGTAGCAAGGAACAGGATCATTGATAAATATCGACGACAGCAAACAGATTCACTCGAGGAGATGTTTGAAGATGCAGAAAGGGATGAATTTAATTTCAGTGAGATATTGCTGAAAGAAACACCGGAAACGGAAAATCTCCGGGATCTTTTTTGGCAGCAATTATTTGCAGCACTGGATGAGCTACCAGAGGAACAAAAACAGGTTTTTGTTTGGAATGAGCTGGAAGATATTTCTTTCAATGAGATATCTGAACGGACTGGTGAAAAGATCAATACACTGATAAGCAGGAAAAGATACGCAGTGTTGCACTTAAGGAAACGATTAGAACAATTGCATAAAGAAATTACTGAACAATAAAAACTAAAAATCATGAAACGATCACGTTGGGCAAAATTTATTTTACTTTTCATCCTTATAGCCCCTATTGCAGTTTTCCTTTTTGGAAAAGTAATCATGTTGCTATGGAATAATATACTCACTCCTGTTCTGCATGTGTCCGAAATTACATTCTGGCAGGGCATCGGAATATTGGTGCTGGCCAAAATTTTATTTGGAAGTTTTGGAGGCAGAGGCGGATATAATCGCTACTATTCGAAACAAAGAATGATGTGGAATCACATGACACCAGAACAAAAAGAAAAATTTAAGGAAGAATGGAAAACCCGCAGTCGCAGATGGGGGTATAGAAGTTCAGAGCCCGGCAATGAAGCGCAGCAACCGGAAAGCCAGGTTTAATTTTATAGATTTTCTATAACGTCCCGGTACCCCCTGCCAATGGGAATCGATATTCCATTCATTTCAACTGCTTCGGCTGTATATGATTCAATCTTACTGACCGAGACTATAAACGACCGGTGAATGCGTTTGAAAAGATTAGCAGGTAAAAGAGATTCTATTTCATGCGTACTCATTTTTGAAATGTATTCTTTCTTTGTTGTAACAATCTTAATGTATTCCTTTTGGCTTTCGATATAAAGAATTTCAGCGTATAAAATTTTTACCTTCTTTTTTTGCACATTTAGGAATATAAAATCTCTTTTCTCTTCGCTTTCATCTGGTTTCTGTTTTTCAGTTTGTAAGGTTTTTACTTTAGTCACTGCTATCAAAAACCGTTCAAATTCAAATGGCTTTAACAAGTAATCTGTTACGCTTAGACTGAACCCTTCCACTGCGTATTGATGATAAGCAGTTGTAATAATTACGGCAGGTGGATTGGTCAACGTTTTTAAAAAAGCCATTCCTTTTAATTTAGGCAAATGAATATCTAAAAAAATAAGATCGACATTATTATTCCGCAAATAATCAGTTGCAAGAATAGCATCTTTAAACGTTTCTTGTAATTCAAGAAATGGCGTCTGCGATATATAATCTGCTAAAACTTTTACAGCCAGGGGTTCATCTTCTACTATAATACATTTTATTTTAGACATGACTGGCTAAATTAATTTTTAAAGTAGCGGCAAAAACAGATCCACTTTGCAGAACAGAAAGATCATATTCTTTATAAAGCAATTCCAATTGTCGTCGCAGGTTTGAAAGGCCGATATTTTCCTTTACACTTTTTTCCGCCGGAAGATCTCCGGTAGAATTTTTTACAACGAACACCAGCTGTCGCTTATCAACTGAAAGATGGATATCGACAAATGGCTGATTTCTTGTTTCAGATACACCATGCTTAAATGCATTTTCAACCAATGGTATCAGTAATAATGGAGGCAAAGCTTGCTTCATATCTTCAATATCATGATTAAAATTAATTCGTAAAGATTCATCATAGCGTAATTTTTCAAGAGCAATATAATCATTGATGATCTTTAATTCCTGTTCAATAGCTATATAGTTACCCCCTGTTTCATACAACATGAAACGCAGCATTTTTGACAAACGTAAAATGGATTCCGGTGCCAGGTCAGATTTATCTCTTGCTAGCGAATAAATATTATTTAAGGTATTAAATAAAAAATGCGGATTGGTTTGTGACTTGAGATAATTTAATTCCGCCGCCTGTTTTTCAATACGTAGTTGCTGTGTTGCTTGCTTCAATTTTGCATAATTATAAATATGTCTTATGATTCCAAAAAAGAAAACCGCTCCTACGCTATAAGCCATTTGAGCTTCGAGTGCCTGTTCAATCGAATCATATACTATCAAAGGAGTATAAATATTTAAGCCAATTCCTAATGCTCTCCAGGCATATGCGACAAAAGTCCATAACATTATATAAACCCATAAACACACAATGGCCAAAAGAATATTGTACAGAATGTATTTTCGCTTCCGCAGTACAAAAGGAACGGTATACTCAAAAAATATAAAATTGACAACCATTATATAAGCAACTCGCCAAAGGTTATTAAGTACCAATGGAAAAAAGTTACCGGGAAATTGGTGTGCATTAAAAAGTAGCCTTAATAATAAATAAGCTAGCCCAACCCACAAATAAAAAACAGACTTCTTTTTATCAATTGACATCTTCGGCTGTTATTTGGAGTAAATATCGGTAAATCTTTCACTTCCCATTTTATAGTTCATAGAATTGACTTTCGGGTAAACCAAACACCGGAAAAGGTCAATCAAGTCAAATTCAAAAGTCAAAAATCAAAAATAAAAATGCTTGCCAACACAAAAACTTTTTCAAGATTTCTGGCATTTGCTTAATGATGATTCGCATAAAAATGCTTTTTGTTTACCCAAACCTGTCGTTTATTGACAATAGCCATTGGCGTTTTCTTTAATCCTTTATTCTTGTATAAAATCATCAATAAATGAAAAAATATTTAATCATCATCGCCGTATTTTTAATGGGTGTTCAACTACAAGCACAAGTTGAGCCTACAGCGGGCACCTGGAAAACATGGTTTATTACATCTGGCAAAGATTATCGTTTACCAGCGCCATCCTCTTACAAAAATGAAATTGCAGAAGTAATTGCAAAGCAAAAAAATTTAGATGCCACAACAAAGCAACAAATCGTTTTCTGGAATGCCGGATCACCTGGTTATCGCTGGCAGGATATGATGAATAAACAATGGGCTGTTGATACAGGTAGATATGGCGCATTAGCTAATATGTTACTTGGTACGGCCACCTATGATGCAACTATTGCTGCATGGAATACTAAATATGCATATAACAGACCACGACCTTTTACTACAGATAGCCGGATAAAAGCTTATACAATAAAACCGGAAAGTCCTTCTTATCCCTGCGAACATTCTGTAGCTGCAGGAGTGGCAGTAACCATCTTTGCTCATTTCTACCCCGCCATGGCTGATTCTGTGAAAAAGCTTGCACAACAACTCATGGATTCAAGGATCGCTGCTGGTGTTGCATTCCCCAGCGATACCCGTGCTGGTTTTGATTTGGGAAAAAAGATTGCTGAAAAAGAAATTGAAGCCACAAAAGATTTTGTATCAACCACAGCGTGGGATGGAAAGATCCCGGACAAACCAGGACTTTGGAGAGGAAAATTTGCAATGCTTCCACTTGCCGGGCAAAATAAAACTGTGGTACTTGAAAGTGGCAGTGAGTTTCGTCCTGGCCCTCCTCCTGATTATGCAAAAGAAATGGAAGAAATAAAAAACTATAAACAAACCTTTCGATCATTATCAAATGCTTTTTATTGGGCAAATCAATCATGGTTTATGGAGAACTTGCCCAAAAAAATATTTGAGCAAAACCTTCACCTTAATCCACCACGTGCGGCACGTATCAATGCTGTTGTAGACATTGCAAGTTATGATTGCTTTGTAGCCTGCTGGGATGC